>OCVV011184315.1_pt1 | contig 37014 bp, 22 predicted proteins | sample 1539721 | NCBI WGS metagenome assembly OCVV01 (sample SAMN02144230, study PRJEB22623) | gut metagenome | biome: sheep rumen | host: Ovis aries | place: New Zealand | reverse complement strand
AAAAAGAGCGGATGGAGCAATCTGCTTCATCCGCTCTTTTTACCAGACGTCCGCGAGAGGATTCGAACCTCCGACCTACCGCTTAGGAGCGTCACCCGCTTTGGCTATTTTCCACAACTTTTAGGTCGTTTCTGTCAAGTTCTGAAGAGTTCTGTTGTGCACACTGTACAAAACTGTCACTTTCTGAAAAGTCCTGTAATTAGCAGTTTATTAGCAAATCCTCTAATTTTGGTGTTAAGGTTAAGTGAACATTTTAATCCGAGGTGGTCATACAGCAAATTTATCTAATCTCTCTCATCTCATATCAACCCACTACATTTCTACAGCTATATCATGTGAAACCAACTGAAAGTGAAAATATCGGAGGGATTACTAGTTATAGAAAAGGCAACTGACCCGGACACACCGAAACAATTATCTTTATCTATGTAGTAATTCATCATAATTGTTTTGCCTATACCTTAAGCAATGTGGCCTTATTTAACCCTTTTAATAACCGTTACCTTCATCCTCTGGAACAAGAAAAATCTCGATCACCTTTTATCATCTGTAGCACAAGCAGTAACTAATCCATGCTGTATTTCTGGAATATATTTACTTTTTATCTCATATGAAATATGCGGACTAGACTCTCTTAAAAGTAATATAGACGGAAAAGCGACGGCTGTATGGTGTTTAATATAATCAAATTTCACCTTTATAATCACAGCCCCGTCTTCTTCATATATAGCATAATCAAATATCTCTTTTAACTGATCATAATAATCTTCTTCAAAAGAATCTTCATCGTTATAGTTTTCATCATCATACTCTTCATCGTACTCTTCGTCGGAAAAAGGACTTTTGGGAATTAATACGGATTCATACGCATTCCCTATTTCATCATTGATTTCCGAATACTCTTTGTATTGTCTTGATCCAGGTATTCCAAAAAGTGCCTTCATATTACACTTTGACACTAAATACTCTTTTGCTGTCCGTTCTAGTCCAAGCAAATCATCAATCAAAACAATTGCCTTTTTTGAAAATGTCATTTCTATTTCAACATCTTCATCAATAGCATTCCCGCCATTCTGTAGAGCCAATCGTGTACATTTTACACCCTTAAAAAAAGCTCGGATTGTTTTCCAGGCATTTGCACTATGTATCCTATTCTTTAGCTTTTTCAAAAGGCTATATTTTTCTTTTTCTATAGAAGAGCCTATTAGCTGATAATTATCAAAATCAACAGGCAGACTATAATATTTTAAATCCCCCAAAAAGAAAAACTCATCTGATATATCTATATTTAATTCTTCTGCTGTGTCTATTATTAATTTCTTATCGTCTTCACTGATTTCTAGCAAATTACCAAGGTGTCCAAACCCGTATTGGCCGCCCTCTTCTCTTTGACTTTTTGAGATTTCTTTATGTTTTAATTCATTGTAAAGTTGCCTGATTTCTTGTTTATAATCCTCGGCCGTTGGAACTCCCAAGAAAGGAAAATCTTCTACATAAAAGGAATCTATCAATAGTCCATCACTTGATATCCCCTTAACTTGAAGCTTTGGAATTCTACTATTATTTAACTCCTCGATTTTTTGCAGCGTTAAAAAATGCTGTGCTAAATGAGCCGCTATTGCCTGTTCGAATTCTTCATCACTTGCATAAATATAATATATTCCTTTGTCTTGATATTTTTTCTTAAACTCCTGAACACGCTTATATTCTGATACATCAATTTGAGATGGATTAATCGGTTTCTCTGAAAAATACATAAATACCTGCTTATTGGCATCAAGCATTATGTTTATCTCCTCCTCTGTTCCAGAACCATACTGGTCCGTCGGAGTGCCAAATCTTGTCCAGAGGATACCTATCGCCAAATCACACCTTTTAACAAACTGCTCGTTCAGTAACGCTTGCGGTTTTCCGCCTGATTGTGGATAAGAGTTCTTTTTCCAATACTTTGTTTGAATAGAAATCCCAAGTTGATCCGTGTATCGATTGTTGAAGTCTCTCACTACTTTTTCAATAATGTCCACCTCGTCTTGAACATCTCCGGGACAAGATATTAACAAACTATATTGAATTATATTCTTCGGCATTAATTCTATTCCTTTATAACAGTAAATATTTTTAGTAGATTAACTAAATAAAGTAAAAAATAAATACTCTAATGCAGACTACCAGAAGAAGTCAAACCTTTTCAATATCTATTTTTCCTGTACCAGTATGATCATAAAATCTATTTATAGCTACTCGTAAGAATAGCTATAAATAATATATGTATTAGCGCCTTTATTTCCATAGCATCTCCTTGAGTTGCTTTCCAGATTAACCCTCATATTTTATAATAGCTCCCGTTTGTACATCTGGGATTTTTTTACTTTTTATTACATATTCTATAGAGGATATGTCATCTTTTACAAAGAGTATAGAGGGAAATGCTATTACTGTGTGATGTTTTAAATAATCAATTTTTAATCTTACAGTTATATTATTAGCATCTTTAAATATATCATAATCAAAAAAGCTCTTTAACAAATTAAAATATTCTTGTTCATAGTCTATATTCCCAAATGGATTTCTTATAAATGTTGAAGAATCTACATATGAAAATAACCGTTTCCGCGATTCTCCATATTCTTTGAATTCTTTTGCCCCAGCAATACCAAAGATTTTTTTTACTTCATCCCCTATAGCCAAGTATTTCATTGCCGAATAACTCAACTTTGGAAAATCTCCAAGCGGAAAAAAGCCTCCAAGTGGAAATGTCAAATAAAGCTCAATATCTTCATCCACATCATTTCCTTCATTCTCTAAAGCAAGACAAATGTATCTATAGTCTTTAAATGATTCTACGATTTGGGACAATAAGAAAACCTTTTTTATATAATCACATACTAATTTTAGATATCTATATTTCTTTTTTTCCTCCAGTGTTCCTTCCAGTCGCTCACCAATTACGTTTTCCACTTGTAGATTTCCTAAGTAAAAGAAATCCTCTGGCAACTCTACCTTCAACTGCTTAGCAAATTCTTCAACATCCTTTTTCTGACCATCACTAATTTTTGCCTGCTGCAGTAAATATCTCGCCATCATAAAGTCATCCTGATCTTTAGGCAAAACAATTTCTTTCACTTGCTTAATCAGTTTTTCTATTTTATCAACGTACTCGGCTATTATTCGATACACCCTTGCACAAAAATCGTCGAGATGAAAGCCCTCTATTACTTGTCCCTCGGTTGATATTCCTTTAAGTACCAGTTTTGGGCCTCTATTATTTTTTATTTCTTCAACCTTTGAAAGAGATAAAAAATACTGTGCCAAATGAGCAGATATTTTTTTTTCGAACTCTTCATTACTTGTATAAGTATAATATATCCCCCTGTTTTGATATTTTCTCTTAAACTCTTGAACTCGTTGATACTCGAATGTGTCAATATTAGATGGTTTAATCGGCTTTTCCGAGAAATACATAAATACCTGCTTATTGGCATCAAGCATTATATTTATCTCTTCCTCTGTTCCAGAGCCATACATATCTGTCGGGGTACCAAATCTTGTCCAGAGGATACCTATCGCTAAATCACAATCTTCGACAAACTGTTCGTTCAGCAAAGCTTGCGGCTTTCCGCCTGATTGCGGGTAAGAGTTCTTTTTCCAGTGCTTCGTTTGTATAGCAATACCCAAAACATTTGTGTATCGATTGTTGAATTCATTTACAACTCTTTGAATGATCTCAACCTCGTCTTGAACATCTCCGGGACAAGATATAAGTAAACTATACTGCAGTATATTCTTTGCCATCTAATTGTACTCCCGCATAATTTATACGCATTTTGAACTAATATGCTTATCACATATTATTACTTTACTAATAATACCTTCACTTTTCAAGAGCATAATACCTCTTTGATTTGCAGATCCTTTTTAATATAGGCTCATAAAAAAAGACAGCTGCACCGGTCACATACCGAAACACCTGTCTCTTTTTATGTAATACAAAATTATAATTGTTTTGCCAACGCCTTAAGTAGTACCGCCATATTCGGATCTTTAAGCAGCTTCATCAGTTCCGCTTCATTTATCGCATTTTCATCCCCGTCATCTTCCCCTTGCGGGAAATGTTCTTCATCATGCCAGCGATCCATAACATCCGCTCCGGAATAAAATGCTTTTTCAAACAGACTGGCATTATTGCGTCTGTCAGCATCAAGAATATGCGAATACTGATCTGTGACCATCTTAGCCTGAGCATGTCCTGAATCTCCCTGAACGGACTTAATGTCACCTCCGTTCAGCTTAAGCTTGTAAGTAATGCTGGAATGGCGCAGGCTGTGAAACACTACCGGCGGAAGATCATTCTCCTCGATCAGTTTCTTCAGTGCTGCATTGATCGTCGAGTTTTCAATCGGCATACCGCCGGCGCTGGCAAAGACAAGGCCATAATCCTTATACTCATTTCCCAGTTTCTTCTTTATCTCCTCCTGCTTATCTTTCCATTCTACAAGCATTTTTGCGACGGTTACCGGAAGGTAGACTCGCCTGACACTACTCGCCGTTTTTGGTTTTTTCAATACGAGGACTGTTGTCGTTCCAGGCTGACTGCAGGGAAACTCTAAAAGCACATCCTTATTCTCAAGTGCATCTGACGCTTTTTTACTTATTCTCTGCAACTCCTTCGTTACCCGGATGCACGCAGTTCCCGCTTCGATGCTCTCCGGTGTAATGTTAACACAATCCCATGTAAGCCCCAGCATCTCTCCCATGCGAAGCGTACACGCAAATGACAGGTTAATAGCCAGTTTCAACCTTTCGTCTTCACACACCTCCACTGCATGGAAAAGTGTATCGGCATCCCAGATCTTCCTCGATTTATGTTCAGCCTTGGGCACCGTCGCATTTACACAGGGGTTTTTCTCCATCATTTCCCACTTTACTGCCTGTGCAAAACAGTTCCTCATCAGCTTATGGATCTCCCGGACAGTATTTGCAGTTACATATGCCACCGTCTTACTCTTCCGTTTCTTTCCATAATTCAAACGGGGAACAGCCGGGGTTTTCAGCAGCTCTGCATAGTATCTCTCCATGAACCTTGGGGTGATATCAGCCAGATTCATCTTCCCGATCATTGGTCTGACATAGTTTCTGATCAGCGAGGTATTGCTCTCATATGTCGAAAGCGCCCATTTATTTTTCCCATACATCGCTATGTACTCATCCAGCAGTTCGTTCAAAGTATGGCACTGCGGAACGATAAAGACTCCAATTTCTTTTTTATACTCAACTTCCGTTTTCCGCTTTTTCGCATCTGCCTTTGACTCAAAAGATTCCCACTTCTGTTTTTTCTCGCCCTTGTCGTTCGTATAAGTATACACGACACAGTAACGATTGCCTCGTTTAACAATCGACGCCATTTCTCTCTCCTTTCACTCTACCAGATTCATTTAAAAGCTTCTCAAACGATTCTCTTACAATCAATTTTTTTAATCCTTCAGGTACCCATGCCAGCTTGCCCGCGTTGATCCATCTATAGACAGTGTGTACATGAACACCCGCAATTGCCGCCAATTCTTCGGCTGTATATAACCCCGCATCTGAAGCGATTTTGGGGGCTGACCGTTCAGCCTTCCTGGTGATCTTTTGGCCAACTTTTCTGTACTGATTCTGGCTGGCATACCACTTTTCGAAGCTCTCCTTCGTGATTCGTTTTCTGTCAGCAACAACTACCACTTCAAAGATTCCTTCATATTTTTTCCGTTTCAATATTTCATATACAGTATTACGGGATACCCCTAACAGTCTTGCCATCTCCGGCATAGTCATTGAACTGGCTTCAAGATCCTCATCCCGGGCACGGTCTTCGCTTGTGCGGTATCTGGACTGCCCTTTATACCAATTCTCGAACTCTCCCTTTTTTATCATCATCACGTAGTCCACTGTGATGTAAGGTATCTTCTCCCTGATGACCAGCCGGTAAGCGGTAGAATCATCGATCCCCAGCATCTCGCTTATATCTTGGACAGTATACGCGCGGTTGTGCAGCTCCTTCCCTGGGGGAGGCCCTCCGACAATCCGGTACTTTAACTGGTTGTCATACCATTTTTCAAAACTCTCTATAACAACCCGTGTCTTTCCATTGATCTGTTCTGTTTTAAAGAAATGTTTATCGATCAGCCAGTAAGAATCTGTCTTATGTATCCCTAACAGTTCTGCCATCGCTCGGACAGACATCGTTGAACCGGAATATACAGCCAATGTTTTCTTCCTATACCTTTGTATCACCTTCATGAGTTCCGGAGAGATCTGTTCCTTTGACACTCATTTTCCTCCTTTCATATACCCGAGCCAGGTCGTTCGACCTGACTCAAGTATAATGTCACCATCGGAATCACACCATGATGTCGCCGATGGCATTTTTCGTACCTGACATCCTTGACAGAATCAGATCTGTTTGTCCAGCCATTCGTCAAAGCTCTTTTTTGAGATCCTCCACTTTCCACCGCCGATCTGGAATGCATTGAACTCCTTTTTCCGGATCAGGTTATAGATTGTCGGCCGGCTGACAGCCAGTATCACCTGCAATTCCTCCACGGTGTAGCATCTCTTTTCAGGGAGTGCTCCTGCCGCATCCGCATCTATCTCAAAGCTTCCCATATATGCCGCTTCACTCATTTTTGCTTCCTCCATGTTCTTATAGTCAATAAAGGGCCTTTCCCCATTTGTAATGGCTGGTCCTTGAAAAATCCGACACAGGATCATGTGCAATCTTCGCCAGCGCATCTGCCGTGTCCATAATCCGGCTTAACGCCACATCTGGGAACGATTTGATCCTCCAGTTCTCATGCCAGAGCGAAACACTCACCTTTCCTTCAGGATACCGATATTCTCTCGGTGCAATCCTCACCACGTATCCATCTCCCAGGACCCGCACGAAGCCGTAAAACCCATCGTTATAAGAAAATTCGTAACGAAAATCTTTACTGCAAGCTTCAAGCCTCCGTGAAAAAGCCCTCGCTCCTTTCCATCTTCCCCTTGTCAGTTCTTCTGCCATCACGGTGCCTCCATTTCTTCAGGTATCGTATAACCCAGGCTCGTAAGGCAGGCATCCTGCACCTTTCTCATCTGGTTTCTGGAGAGCTTCCCTATGTAATTGATCACTCTCACTTTGTCGATCGTCCGGATATGCTCCAGCTGGATGACCGAAGGCTTCTCCAGTCCCCTTGCCTGGCCGACATAAACATGTGTCGGCTGGTTCCTTTTCTTGTCGATCTGCGATGTAAGCGGTGCAACAATCAGCGTTGTCGAGAAGAAGTTCCCGACATTGTTCTGCAGCACGACGACCGGTCGCCTTCCTCCCTGCTCGGAACCACGGATCGGGTTCAGGTTGGCAAGGTAAATGTCTCCTCTTTTATAGATCCAGTCTTTCTTCAAAACATCCTCCATTTCCCATACCTCCCGGTATGTATAGCAGGGCCGCAGATCATTTCTTGCTTGTGGCCCTGCTCAAAATTTCTATGGTCTTCTTCCATATTTGCCCTCGGCTTCCCTGGAAACAGCGTGGATAATCCCCGCCGGGAATCAGCAGCCTGTGCATCGGCAGATGCATCTCATGGTCATACCCCGGTAGTTCCAACCCGGCCGTCGCTGTAGACGGAAGTATCCCTCTCCTCGTGTTTACTTCTCCGCTGCCTGGCGGAGTATCATCGGTCCTGCGCTCGCCAATGTACGGGTCGTGGCACATCGCCGGATGAAAGGACGAAGAAAGAACGTTGCTGCTGACTGGTATGTAGTTGTCAGGGTTCGTGAAGGGCGAAATCTAATCCCTTCACTTATTTGCGATAGGAATGCATTTTCTTGATGCATTTTGGGAAACTTTTTAAAAAATTTTTTGAGATGTGTCCATCAGCACCTTTTTCCGGTCAATCTTTCTTTTTCCGCATCTGCTTTCTCAGCTTCTTTTCCGCTCCGGCAAGAGAGCGATGGATCGCAGCAATATCCACTTTTTCCCGCCTGCTGATCTCTGTCTCCGTCAGGTTCTCAACGTAAGACATCCGGAGCCGCCGCATCTGGCACTCCGTCAATTCCGCCATTGCTGCTTCAAGCGCCTTCAATCGTTTCTTCAGCTCTCTCTGCTCTTCCTCGTACTCTTCCCGGCTGACAAGGATAGCGAGCGGATCTGCCTCTAGTTCCCTGTAGTCCAGCCTGCGGAGCCGTTCGGGTTCCTTGTGGAAGGACTCTGTTACACCGTCTACATATCCAAACGCGTCACCGTGCATCCGCTGCCGGTCCCTGAATTTCCGTTCATTCCGCATGCTCTCCATGATTGCTTCCCCCTGTTCTCCCGTGAGATACAGGTACGGCTCATATCCCGCCAGCTCCTTCTTATATTTTTTCCTAAGTTCTTTCTCCGGCAGGTACGATGCTACCGCGTATCTGAATCCGCTGAGCGCTCCGCCGTATTCCATGGTAAGATTGACGACCTGATATTCCTTATGTAATGTTTTTCCCATTTTCTGACCTCCGAAGTTTTGAAAATTTGATTAGTTCCAAAGTTCAAAACCTGAAGGTCACGGATAACGCGAAAGGTATGCTTCCCAATGCTTCATGCCGGTCCTTTCCGGCCGGAAAACGGAAGCACTACCCTAAAAATGGCAAAATAAACAAGCCGGGCAAAATGGACACACTATCACCATGGATAATGCTTCCGTTTTGCCCGGCCTGTGATGCTTCTATGTCAAATATGGTCGCTTGACAAACTCTTGGCTCCCGCCTGCCGCCCCTAAGGGTTCCAGCCCAGTCCGGCGTTTCTCGCAGAAGCCTCATTCAATATATAGTTTTGATTACAAAATATTTGATGTCACGCCTGTTTCTCTACACTCCACTCAGAGTCTACATCGCGCTGTTCCTTATAGCGGATCGTCCCATCTGTTTTCACCTCGATTCCCCACCTTGTTTTACATCTCGGACATGTCATCGCCAGCACGGCTGACGGACTCTCAAACAAAATTCTACCGCAATTAAGACAAGTAATTTTCCGAATATCTGGCACCTTTTTAACCCCATCCTGGTACATTCATGTGTAATGGCAGCCGTCTCATAAATGCGAAATTGAAAAAACAGTTGTCCTGGGTCATGCCGGCAAGTTCCGTTGCGCCTCGGGAGATGCGCTGCCGGCTAGCAACATTTTTGAAAATAGAGAACGCACGTTCGATATTTGTATAATACCAAACGTGCGTTCTGTTTTCAATATGAATTTTTGGTTTTTGCTGACCTGCTCAAATTTTAGGGCAGGTGAGAAAGACTATGAAGATCACGGCAGAAGAACAACTTATGCTGCAATCCGATGCTCTTCTCTTCTTAAAATCCGGTCCGCTTATCCAATTCGGATTTCAACTGTTTTTTGCCTTCCTTAATGATTCTGTCATCCAGCACAGCAAAAACTATTTCTATATCATAGCCTGTATTCTCCTGAGCAAAATCCAGGCAGGCCCTCAGTGCTATATTCCATGCACCTGTTAAAGGATATCCGAATATCCCGGCAGAGATCAGCGGAAACCCTATGGAGTGGCATTGGTTCTCCTTTGCAAGCTTTAACGAGGTCGCATACGCACTGTACAGCTGCTGCGGTTCATGATGCTCCCCGTCAATCCATCTCGGGCCTACAGCGTGTACGACATATTTTGCTTTCAGGTCAAACCCCGGAGTGATGACAGCCGAACCAACATCACAATGGCCGATTTTGTCGCAGGCCGCCTGTAGTTTTTTATACCCAGCTGCCTTAAAAATCGCTCCGCATACGCCGCTGCCTGCCCACAGTCCATCATTCGCTGCGTTCACAATTGCATCAGTGGCCAGATCCGTGATACTGATCTTCTGTATTGATATCGCGTTTTTCAGTCTATTTTCTAATCCGCCGGGCTTTCCGGCCGCACCGGCAAACTCTGATCGAAGCTCCATCAACGCCCGGCCTAAAAGCCCCTGTCCGGGCCACTCGGACATGTCCGTTTTCATCGCCGTCTTTGCATCCAGGCCAATCCCCCAGATCTTATCTTTCGGACTCGCTTCCGCGAGGATGGCATCTCCAGTGCTCAGGAGCTTGCTCTTTAGATCCGGATTCTGCTCGAATTTAGCCCGATTGCCTACTTTCACGATATCATACTTGACCGCATTCCAGGCCTTTGCATCAAACGGTGTGACCTGCTTTCCCAGGTCTTTGCACTCCCACGGCTTCGTTGCCCGCAGGATCGCAGTATAGCGAGCCGAGTCATGGAACAGCTTTGCCTTCTGAGACATCATGTACTGTTCAACATGAAGATACTCAAAATCATCGATCACAAACTTCCGGTGATACCAGTTTGAAAGATATCCGTTTTCTTCATTATCCTTCCAGAAGAAAATCTTCGCCGGATTAGCCGCCTTGCCCCCTTCCCGATAGAAGTCCGCAAAGTTCCGAGAGAACTCCCTGAAATTATACTGCTCGGAAGAATGGTCCATGACCGCAAAATCTACTCTGCGGAACAGATCACTCACTCTCACACCGTCGCACTCATACTCCTTCAGGGCTTTATAAAAGAGGTCAGAGACAACACGGGCATCGTTATGGAAAGCCCCGCAACCGAATGCTCCGAGGACCAGATACCGATATCCCAGTGAGGCCGCCGTCTTTAACATACCCGTGATGCGCCCATACATCATCGTCTCATATTCTGCCTGCGACATACCTTCTACCCTGCCGGTACGAAATCTTGGCGCCGCACAGGTCATAACTGCCACTACAGCAGTTTTCGGGAGCAGGGTGCCATGTTCATCTTTAATAATCTCTACCTGCGGATTGATAACGATCGCATCTGACCCAAGATCACTGTGGAGTTCCCGGTTATACCTGTAATAAGGAAATGCATTACGCCCCTCAAGAGACGCAAGAAGGGAACTCTTCCTGCACAGGTCTTCCTCCTGAGCCTTGGCGCCATGTTGGACGCCTCCACCCGGATTCACCGCATTTGCCAGATTCAGAACCAGAATCGGTTTTGTCCCCTCTTTGTTAAAGTCGGAGGAATATTCTTCCAGCCGCTTCCTGGCCAGACTGAAGGAGTCGGCATTTTCGCAGCTGTATCCGCATCTCCCCTTTTGATTGACATGCTGAGGGTCTTTTTCCAGAGACATACTCTTTATATCTTCCGGAAAATAAACATCCGCTGCCTCCATCTGCTCACGGGAAAGAGTCAACCAGACTCTCCGTTCTCCAATCATATAATAACCTTTATCAAGGATATCCAGCGTATCCTCCAACATTGCGATATTATCCGAGCGCATATCAAGCCCTCCATTTCAAATCATGCTACTCTGCAAAACAGATACAATATACTCAACATTTTTATCGATCGGCAACGTCCCATCAATGCGTATAACAGGGCAATTAACTGTATCAAGCCACTTCTCCGTATAAGTCTCGGGCCTGCTGTCTGTCAATGAAAACCAGGCAGATTCTTTATCGTATAAATCTCCGCCAGGCAGGATTCTTTCTCCATATCTGCTGTATGAGCGATCCCGAATACGCTGACGCCTGACCTGCTTCGGAACATCTATCAACACGATATAATCCAGTGAGCTGATCAGTTTATCACCATAATCACCTTTTACCGCAGTAAAGATGAACCTGCTGTTGTCCACGATTTTTTCTTCAAGCAGTCGGATGACCTCTTCCTTGCTTCTTGGATTGGAAAAAGAGTATGCTGCATCTGTTTTCGAAAAATACAGTTCTTCATTGTCGATGTACGTGTAGCCGATACGCTCAGCCAGTAATCTGCCAAGCGTGCTTTTTCCGGCACCGTTGAGACCACAGATCAATATGCCCAATAGATTTATAACCCTTCAATATAATCCCATATAAGATTTCTCAGTTCCTCATCTATTCCAAAAGGATCCACGATGTCGCTGATCAGCTCCATGTCAGAGATTGGAAAAGAATCATCGTCGGTTTCAATTTCTGTCAGAATCCGTACCATTTCCCGCCCTGCTGCTAAAGCCTCCTTGCGTTTCCCGGCATCTGCCAGAACCTTCAGCTTATCCAGAACCTTGTCAAATGCCTCTCTAAATCCCAAAACGTTTTTATAGGAGAGGAACTTTCGGTCCGTGTATATATTGACGACCATATTCATCTCACCTATCAGGGAATCCTTTGTAATATAGACCGGGACCAGATATTCATTTTCCTTAAGAATCGGGGCAACCCCATCCTGAACATCATACCGGATAACAAAACCCTGACGTCCGCCAAACAACTTTTCAAGATCCTCCCCTCGAAATCTCTCACCGTCGATTTCAAAAAGTACCCGTTCAGAATCCGCTTCGTCTTCAACTATGTTGATGCTCCCCTTGTCGCGGAGCTGGATATACTTATCGTTCCTGAAAAGAATATTGTCGATTCGATGCGGGACCTCTTCGAGGCTCTTCGTGCAGACGCCGTCGATGATCTTTCTAAAAAACATCTGTGCCGTGGCGGATCCATTCGCTTCTACATTAGAGCTTTCCTTGAAATGATAATGCCCGCCCTGCTCAATCGCATCCCAACTGACCAGATGTCCCAGCACCATGTGCTCGATTTGAAATGTGTGCATTGCTCCGTTTGGTTCAATGACAGTCATGCTTTTGGGATAGTCGAAGGTATTCTCCACTCCATAAGCATTTAGCATCTTTTCGTTATAACAATCCAGACAATATTGTCCTTCTCCGGAAATCTGGACTCTCGCCGGCTTCTTCCTGCAAATGTCGCAAATGTAGTCCGGTGTTTTCTCATTCTTCGATTCCATAGAGTCACGTTGCTCCCTCTCTGCTCAGTTTTATAAAAGATTCACTCCAGAACCTTCCGTGCCATCCCCTTATATTCCTCAAGAACACTCTCCGGCCCCAGAATCCGCATGTCTCCTCCCCATCCGAACACCCAGCGGTAGAACGTCGGGGAAGCGCACACTCGGACCCTTACCGAAAAATACTCCTCGTCTCTCTCCTCCACCTCCACATCGATTCCGAAATGATCGATCACCGCATTCATAATATAATTCCGGCAGAGAAGTTCAATCTCGACTGGCCGGTCCGTATCATACATCCGGAAAACCGATTTTGAGTATGCGTCGATGCTGAAATCCTCCGGTGCCGGCACCGCCTCCTCACCGAGCATCTCCGGCGTATGGAATATACGGTCCAGCCGAAAACACTGGATGATCCCCCTCTTCTCGCTATACCCGACCACATAGTAATAGTCGCCGTCCCAGATCAGCACATAGGGGCTCACGATATAAGGCTCTCCTCCGTGACGGACAACCTTGCACTTTTTCGTGTTGTAATTCGCATACTGGAACCGGATCTTGCGATGTTTGTCGATCGCTTCATTGATCGTGTCGACAATGTAATAGCCCTTTTCATTTTCAGACTTCACCCGATCATTGACGTATACATGCCGGCGGAGCTGCTCTGCGTGTTGTTCTGATGTCAGCGTGAGTAATTTTTCGATCAGTTCCTCGCTCTTCCTCTTTGTGATAAACTTGGAGGAAGAGACGGCGTCTATCAGGATTTTCAGTTCCGCCAGGTCAAATCTCTCCGTGTCAATGTAGTAGGAGTTGCTCTGAGAATGAATGACTTCAATATTGATCCCACTCTTCTGAAGCATTGCGATATCATTAGCCAGGGTGTTCCGGCTGACAGGGATATCGTATTGCATTTTCATGTCTGATATTAATTGGCCAGTCGAGATGGGATGCTCCGCATCAGAGTGGTTCAGCAAGTGTTGGTAAAGATAAAGTATTCTAAGTTTTGTCCCTGACTCCATGCGATCAGCTCCGTCCTTTAATTATCAAGTTTATCTACCTTAACGGAATGAATCCGTGTTATGTCCTCATCCAGTCCCATATCGGTCTTAAACCAAAGTTCACAAGCTCCTTCTCCATCGCCTGGGACCATGGACAGAAATCTATGGGATACTTCCATTTTCCTGCCTTCATCAAAGAAAAGTTCAGCTGCCTGAAAATTATCTCATAATCCTGACTGGCCGCGTCAATCATTATCAGATAACTGGTTTCTTGTTCGCGTTCAAAGATTGCGGCATATATTTTTCGAATATGAAAAGTCTTATCAGAATCGGCAAAATCTTTTATAACAGATCCGAACCGCAGAGACTCTTCATTATTATCCAGCTGCATAAATGAAATCTCTGTGCCCTTAGGGACCACATGACTGTTCATCTTATTAGAGAGATATTCCAGAAACTCTCTCGTAATAATAAATGGTTCGGTAAATGCATTTACTACCAGGCCCGCAAGTGTATCGTCTTTCAGCGTTAAGCTTGCCGCCTGGTTTAATGTCACGTTCATCCAAGAAACTCGGTTTCTATACTCTTCCGGAGAATCTTCCTTTGCTATGAACAGTGGGAAAAAGAGCTCCTCGCCAGAGCGCAAATAATCCGTTGTGAAATACATATCTTTAGCGGTAGTTATTGCATCCCCTTCTTTTGCGTCCATACATTTCTGGACATCTTCATGTTCCATCTTGAAATTGCCCGGCATCCATAAGTTTCTATTCCCCAGCTCAAATAAGATATCTGAAAGAAGATTCTCCTCTTTTTCCAAATGAAACTTATGTATCAGCTCTCTTATATTTTGTTCCATACACGCTCCGCGAAATATAACTTCAATTATGTTGGCTTTTTCCCTTCTAATCAATCCATTTCAAATGGATTTTCTCACATGATAGCTTCATAATTAATAGTGGCAAGCAATGCATGACGCCGTACAAAACGGCGTCATGCTCAAGTCTCCGCTACGCTTTACTGCGCTTGCTTGTTGGGGAAGTCCCCAAACCCTTTAAAACAACATTTCAAGAAGTACATTCAAACGTCATAATTAAACTAGCTTTTTATTAGCCACTTCTCCTATTCTAGTTTGGGAATGGCTTTCAAGAACTGTCACTGGAAATTTTGAGTATAGTTCCCGCCCTCAGCTAGCCTTCGGGTTGAATCCAAGAATTGAAAAAACATCAAATTAGCACTTTATAGCTCACCATATTTTTCAACTATTTCAGCTGCCTCCGCTTTAATCCTTTCCGGATTTGACAGATATTCTTGCACTACCTCTTTCTGCAATTTCGTCCCCTGCATCCCTTAATACTTTGTTTCAGGATCCAGACAGCGGATCCGATTACTCTGCATATAAATCCCTGCAAGATTTCGAAAAGCATCATCTACCTCTTCACCAGTGAGCATCTCTTGTCGCTTCCTAAGAAAAGAGCTAACCCGGCTTTGGGCGTCAGCAATGTCTTCGGAAGACATTGCTTTAGTCCGAAAGTATTCTGCGACAAGAATAACTACTTCTTCACGATCCCATTTTTATGAAATCTTTTTCGCTTCTTCTGACTGTATCTTCATAGTTGGCCTCATTTGATTACTACTACACCGTCTCATAATCATCCCATTCTTAACTATTTAAATAATCCTTCTTTAACACCTCCAAACATCTCCCCTTTTCATCATTATCCAATCTTTTGAAATAAATAATCACATCTTCTATCTTTCCATCACTGATTAACTTATCTGCTTCTGCATCAAGAGCTTTTATCGCCGCGTTAGTCTCATCGCTCAAGTACGCAGGCAAATCATCCAGGCGTCGTTTCCAAGAATGTATTTCCTGTCTGGTTTTGCTTCCCAAGGTAGCATAGCGGTTACGCCATTTCTTATCATTCTCATCCATTTCTCTCCGAGCAATTTTTATACTATCAGAAATAACAAGAGTGAAATCATAATCATATTCCTCGGAAGAATATTTATTCTCCATTTCTTCTGCAAGTCGCTCAAAAGCTCTCCGATCATCTGCTGCAGCTCTTATCGAGTCATTGTCAGCCATAACTTCATTCAAAAGTTTTTGCAGATTTTCATATTCCACACGGTCCTTTTCAGGAATTGAATATTCCAATACCTCTCTTAACCTTTTTACAGCTATTTCAAGCCCTTCAACAGATTCCGCGTCTGCAACATTGTCATAGACCGCAGAGAGGTTTTCCTGCATCTGTTTCTTCCTTTTGTCTAACTTTTCTAAAGTGAACTCTACATTTCTAGAGAGAGATAAAGCCTCCTTTCCAAGTCCTGCTCCAAATTTCTTAAATCTCTTTTTTAGTTCTTCACCTCGTTTTACAAGTTCAATTATCTCAATGTAATTTGTCTTTGCAACATATTTTGCATCGTTTAAATATTTCTTACCATCACTTATCAGTTCTTGGCGGCTTCTAATATCATCTTTTTTTGCGAGTTCCTTTTTACACTTTATATCAAGGAGTGCCGAGTATTCATAATAACCGTAAGTTGCCAAAAGCGCACTGCATCTGTTACAGAATTTTTCAAATGTAGACATCTGATCAACAGCCTTACAATAAACACTCCTGTCCAACCATACTTCAAAATTTGTTTTGATGATATCTTCTGCCTGGATGCATAACTTCTTTAATTTCCCTTGGAATTCCTCTGTAACATCAATATTTCTTTTTTCAAAAATGTCTTTAAGCGATACTTCTGAGATCATTTCTAATGCAGTTAAGGCTCCATAAATATCACATCTCTCCAACGCCTTATTAATTGCCTCTTCAATATCTCCTATCCGCGTGTTCCAAGTTTTTTCTGCTTCGTGAAACGCTGAAAACCGAATTACCGCAAGTTTATCATAAACAGACTGTGATTCTGGAAGACCATAAAACTCTATTAGTTCTTTTCTCTCCTCTTCAAATTGTTTAGCCCTCTCTAAATCATGATTGTCATCTATTTTTTTATATAACTGTTGGAATTTTGTCTCCACAGAGCCTGTATCTACCCAGAGAATAGTCGTAGCTTTATACACTTCCAAATGGAGTTTCTTTTCTTCTATTACTTCATCCTTCCACTCATTTACAGTTATACGTTTTCCGTTATACTCTACTCTTATATTATGCCACAGATTAACGATTAAAATAGATAAAAACATAGCGGCCGCTTCTTCACTAAGGCCATAGGGAGGGGCACAAAAAACTTCAAAGAAGTTTCTACTGTCATAATGTCCTTCTCTCTCCAATTCCTCCTCAACTATGTTATAGATTTTTTTCGCCTTTTCATTTAATGGTGAAACAATTGCACACTCTTTAGTTAAACATTTCCAAGAAGATGCATTATCAACCATAAAAAGTGCCTCGATTCTATTCCTAACATCTCTAGAGAAGTCGTGAATCGTATCAAAGTTCACTTTGTTGGAGAGAAGCATTTTCATTATTTGGCAATAGTATTTTGCACCATTTCCAGTAAAATTATTCGCGCTGGTCAAAAGGCCATCAAAATTATAAGAAACAGCATCTGGATATAATTCTTCAAAAATATCTGTAAGTGCTATCGGTAACCTTTTTCTCCATTTGACAATGCCTGTCTTTGTAACCTGTTCCCTCCTCTTCTTTAAGGATTCAAAAATATTTGTAAGATTTTCAACTACTTTCTCATGATCTTTCAAGTAAGCCACATTATAGGCATTTCGGGTCATTTCATCCAAGTGATCAAGAACATCATACTCTGTTAAAATGTTTTTAAGCATATTATTTGAGTCATTTAGCAGCATCATAATTATCGGAGTACCTGTAAATGAATCTGCTATTTCATTTAGCTTCTCAAGTTCATGATAATCCGTGTCTTTATTGACATAGACCCATATTAACTTTCCTTTGGGTGCAACGACACTGTGCGTTTTTTCCCAATTTGTTCTATACTTCTTTGCAGTTTCCAGAGTTAAATCTTCTGCAAGTATGACCTCCTGAGTAAAGCACCATTCATTAGTTAGTATTTTATGAATTGTCCCAAAATTGGTAGGTTGGTTCTGTGCTAATCCCCCCCACTCGAGAATATTTGCAGTTTTAAGTAATGCCCGAATATTCGCATTATGTTTTGAGAGGAGCCGCCGCTTCATGATTTTATAATCATACGCGCCTTTTGCATCCTCGGTGAAGTCAAAGCACCCGCTCATCTCATCGAAAGCCATTACCGCATACTCATCAACAAGTATGGCTAAGGCGTCATTTAGCTCCGGTTCCGTTAAACCAGAACACAACATTAATGAGTCCTTTGCCTCTTCATACGTCCTAGTATTAAAACGCAATGTCCTCGTTACAAGATTCGCCCTGAGCACCTTAATTTGATTAGCATTTAGTTTCTGGCTATTCTTTTTAAAGACATTTTCATACCTAATACAATAATCAGATCGATGTCTTCCACTTGTCTCAGCAGAAAGCATTTCAATGAATAAATCCCCACTCATTAACTCGACTGGATTTATGAGTGGTATTTCTGCATCAATATCAGCATCTGAAATGCTCGATATATATTGACTTATCAAATTCATCGATGACCGATTCTGAAAATAATCCGATAGTTGTGTCAACATAAAGACGGATATCGGATGCATCGGATATATTCCTTCGACGATAACTTTTCTAAATTTGTTATAGTCTGCCCAGATACCCGAAGTTCTAACCCACTTGTTAACTTTTTCAAATAGATCTTCCCAATATTCTTCTTGCTCACCTTGCCAAGATACAATCTTATCTACGAATGCAGCTTTATCTTTTCGGGAAATCAGGTTGGCAAAAACAGTTTCTAAATTTGATGAAATATGAAACTTTTCACTTTCATCATATCTGCCAATATACCTGCTTAAGTTCCTGCTTTGGTCCACTCTAAGTAGATATGTCTTAATATCTGTCTGTATAAAATTAATTACCTGCAGAGCTCCTGCAGCATTCTGAGACACTTCAAATATCTCTTGTAATGCATTATCTCCACATTTACCACCGTCTGTTCCCGATGCATACTCAAGAAAGCGCCCAAATTCATCAAAAAGAATAACTATGTTATCAAATTGTCCATTGAGTCCACAGTATTTTGAAAGCAGCATTTCTAGAATAGACTTTGCTGAAATACCCTCTTCCCAGCGAATAAATTGACCAGTAATTTGTTCGTAAACTTTATTGACAATCTCAAAGGCATCGTCGTCAGATACAATGGTCTCATTAATTCTCTCAATAAGACTATCTCCGGTTTCTCTCCAACCTCTATCTGCCGCAGCTTGTTCAAAGTCTGAAAGGTGAGATTTTGCATTAAGCTCAAAAAAACGGATAGCGGTATCTACTGTACGGTTCAGTTTTTTTAAGTCACTATCATCTACACCGTATAATTTTAAACTTTTCTGTGTTGCTTTAAGAATTTCCGAGTGTAAATTAAAGTCTCTGATTCCATTAAGCATTATCACAAAATTACGGTCCTTGCATAGCGTTGATATGTTTAACGCAGCTTCCTCATCAATCACACGGATATTCTCTAAGACCTTTTTATATGTCTTAGGCATAAATTGAGGACCAGATAATAAAACTGCAAGTGTTACCGCAAGATGTGACTTACCAGTTCCATAATCCGCTATAGCAAGGGATCTTGGATTTTCAGAGTCTTTACCCAACTTTTTGGCAAGAGCTTCCACCAGACTGATTGTATCTATACTATCTTTTTTTGCTTCAACTCCAAAATAGTTCTTTCCATGGAATACAAAATTCTCAGCAACTTTTGCCGCCTTTTGCACATCATAAAACCAGTCCGCCTGAACGGCACCTTCAAAATACAAGTCTTTTCGGAACTCAATAACGTCTCCAAGTCTCATCGCAGGTCTCCTAACATAACTCACTATATAACAGCTCAATAATTTCTTCTCTTGTACAGATTTTTCTTACCGAAAAAGGAGACATTTGCCGGTTAAGTGATATGATCTCCCTATCATGAAGCATCTCCAACACTTTATACTCTTCCTGAAGAGTCCAGCCAAATGGCTGACGATAGTCAGTTGCTTCAAGTTGCTCAGAAGTAATCTCTGTTAAAGAAATTCTATTTCGCTCTTTCTCTTCATCTGTATAGGATAATGCCCAACTATCCCAGTATTCATAAAGTATAAGTCCATATAGAAAGATATAGTCGTCCCTAATTGTATGTGGTTGTATACAATAGCCGGTATTTGAGATTTCAAGAAATCCAATTTGTTCAAGCAGTCCAGTATAACTACCATTAAATGGTGCTATCTTTACTTCTTTTCCAAAGCGCAGTTCTATCTCTTTATCAAAATTATTTTTATTGATGGAGCCGTGATATTTAGGGAGAAGATCACATACAATAAAACTCCATAGTTCTGCTCCTCTTTGCTTTCGCACGATATAGCAATGAAGTAATTCAAGTGTAAGCTCTTCTATTAGTCCTGGGTCCTCATCCAGCACGCATTTACCTAATTCTGTGTACCTCAAGTCGTACCTTTTGTTTTCGAGATTTACCAAGATCAGTCCCATATACTCTAAGTAGCTAATTGTTGGTGCCACTTTTCCACTGCTTGCACCGGTAGGTATTCCGGTCACTCTGGCGATTTCTTCCATCGTTTTTCCGGAACATTCTTCTAGATTAGTAAGCATACTAGATAAACAATTTCTTTCAGGCTTAAAAGTATAATGGAAGTTTAGCCCTTTAGTTTCTAAAATCATCTCTTTCACCCTTAACTGGCTCCATCTAAATAATCCTTATTTATGCTCTTTCTTCAAAAGACAGAACTTTAGTTATTGTCGGTTTTCCAGATCTGAATTGTCCATCTTTTTGAATTCTAGGACCAACAACTATGCATTCGCCTTTTTTTAATCGCAGAAGATGCTGCTTCCACTCATTCGCATCCGACGGATTAAGCTGTTTTGCCATTGAGATTATCTCGTCATCAGTCGGTTTAAAATATAACTTAAACGCGGCTTGCATAAGTCTCGTTACTTCATCATCATTGAGAACTTTCAAAGATTGTGTCGCATACCAGGCAGACCAGCCAAATTTTCTTCCCTCGGTTAAAATCAACCCACTTGGAGAATTATCAGCGTGTGACAGATTCTGAGCTTCATCGAGTACCACAGCAAAAGGTTTATCTTTATTACCATTTTTCTTTGTATAGTGCCACATATCCCAGAGCATAAATTCCGTTATTATAACTTGAATATCTCTAACAAAGTTAGTAAGCTGGAAGATCGTAAGTTTTCCATCCTTACTATATAAGATATCATCCCAGTCACAATGCTCATCAGAGAATTCAACGCTATGAAGAAATGGTGTCATCTTTGAAACAACCGTTTTCGCCGATTTATTCGAGCTCGCATTAAGTTCTGACTCAAGATAAGCCATAGACATATGATCCCCATACTTTGACAATCCCGAATAACAAGCATCATAAATAGCGGCAAACTGTTGATCTCCGAACTTATAAACATGTGTCAAGGTAGAAGCGATTCTTTGAGCTACATCTGCGATTTTTTCAGGAGCTTTCATCCCGGAAACTTCTATCTCATGTCGCTTGAAAGGATTAATTGGAACACCGGTAAAGTAGATAATTCTATTATCAATTCTTCCTTCCATCTTGTCTAAAAACTTTTTCTCAAGCTGGTCCGTGCGGAAGCCCTCTGTATAATCAAATACTACCATTGAAACATTGGACTTTGAAACTTCATAAAGCATAGATTGTATACCATATGTTTTTCCTTGGCCTGAAGTTCCTGTAATTAGCAAGTGCCGGTTTGAGAGATGCTTGCTTCCAAATTCCCAGTAAATAGCATTTCCTGATTTATCATTTCCAATTAAAACCCGCACATCGCTTAATTCATTTCCGCTCACAGATGATACTGTATGCGTCTCTCCAGATTTTGTGTTAGAATCTTCTACAGTCACGCCTATCGCTTCAACTTCTGAAACATTTTCTTTCTTTGTTTCTACTTTTACTTCCTCTCTTGGGCTTTTTATCACTTTCTCAGTCTCGGATTTCTGAGTAACTTCCAAATTTTCCTTTTTACTTGATTTTGATAATACCTCATCTAGTTCTTTTTGCTGCCGTTTTTGAAGATTCTTTTTTCTTCTGTTAAGTATTTCCTCTTTTCTGTTTCTAAGATCTTGCGCTTCTTCTCTTTCCGTTTCTTCCTCCGAAATTTCATCCATCTCTTCGAGAATTTCATCTTCTACCGGTACAAACGCGGTCGCACTTCCACCAGTAATAATTCCCTGAATGCATCCTTGAGGAATATTAAATATTTTCACGCCATCTTCTTCAATACACGACTCAGTATCTCCGGGCAAATCGACCCAATACCCCAAAACTACTCCATCCCAGTCAATTTGGAAGTTTCCATCAATAACGGATCTAAGCTTACCTGAAATTTCTTGAAACGCATTACTACTGTCAGAAAATGTAACTTGTGCGAAAACTAACGCTCTGTAAAGCTGCGCGTACCAGTAGCGTCGCTCAATAGACGTAGAATTCGGGTCAAATATTCTTTTGAGTTGCTCAAGCCCATGTCGTACTTGGTCCTTTGCATGCTCAGTATGTACATAGTGCTGACTATATGATGCAGTTTTACATTCTATAACTGTAGCCTTCATCTTTATCTCACTGTCAGATGGCAATACAGAAAGCAACAAAAAATCAGGACGTGAAGACGATTCTTCAATTTCGCTGTTATCAAACCAATGCTTATAAGAATCAAGATGTATAATTACTTTAAGAATTGCGTCTACTGCCTTCTTCTTCTCACGAAGTGACGTCATGACATAAGCCATAAATTCATTGATATTTGTCCCTTTGGGGTTAATTGCAGAGAGCACACTAATTCCGTCAAGGCTTTTTGCTTCATTCATAACAGTCTTGACCGCTGAATTCAATATATCAGGCTTCCATTTAAAAAGCCTATATAGCCTATCACTAAGCCTCCTTTCTACCGTCTCAATGATTGAGTTTCGAGCTGTTATCGTAAGATTATATTGTCCGTACATTCCCTTTCCTGTACTAAATCCAATAACAGCATATTCACTTTCTCCGGAATCAGTTCGAAGAAGTGCCCCGTCCATTACCTTATCAATACAAACAACCCAATATGCCTTTTTATGGAGCATATCGATAATCTGTTTGGTTTCGCTTTCCACACTTGTTTCTCTTACTGCGAGAAATGTATCTGTAGGAATAGTTTCTGGATTTTTCTTATACCGTGCAACCTGTGTAAACTTAAAAGAGGTACTAAACTGCGTCTGTGTAATTTCTATCTTACGTCTTTTCGATGTTTTTGAGATAGGAGAAGGTTTATATACGATAGGAAATCTGCAGTCCGCTACTCTTCCGCTACTTTCTCCATTATTAACGCTGAATCTAAATGCTTCTGAATGAAGGAGGTCCATATCAAAAACAATGTCGTTATTATCTGAGAGAAGTTTATCAAGTTCATGCTTTTTAGACCACTCATTCAAATAAACACGTACATTAGTTTTCCTTTCCTCCGAAAAATATTCATTCATCCAATATGTAAGATAGCTTTTTCCTCCTTTATTCTCTGGACGCACAAGTATACTAAGCGTTAGATTGATAACTGCATCTTCATCGTTTGCATGTATCTCTTTTGTGTATTTTGATATTGCAGATATAATCGGCTGCAAATCTGGTGGATTAATAAATACAATACTTAATGTATTCTTTACTGAGGGCATGGCTTTTATGTATGCACGAAAAACATCATAAATCATTCGAGCATCATCATTTAACTTTGTCAGCTCTGATGCTTTAAATTCTTCATCATAAATCGCTTCTTTACGCAAAACATCTTTCATTCTGGTTCTTATGGCACTTACATTTCTATCGTTTCCATATACACAGAAATGACCATATGTCCCCATCACCCCCATGTAATCATTTCCCTCTGACGGAAAAAGATCTATCGAGGATTGGATTTCGGTCATGCGAATTAATCGATCGACAACATCATCCACATTAAATGCCGAGCCAGTTTCATCGTATATTCCAAACCTCTGTGAAAGACCGTCTATCAAGAATCGTTTCTGCGCCGCTATTTTTTGGAGTGCTGCCGGATGCCACGGTGGAATAATAACACATACCGGATCCTTATCCTCATCAATAAAATTGGGGTTTTCTAAAATCGAAAATGCTTGCAGAAACACGTCTTTTATCCACTGTTTATCCTCATCTAATCTAATAGATAGCAACTTATCTGCAATTTTTAAATATTTATCATTCAGACTAGTCAGAGTCCCTTCGCAGAGTACTTTATAAAATCCATTATTAGATATTTTCGAAACAACTTCACAAAACACCTCTCCCAGGTCCGAAAATAAAACACTAAGGTACTTAAGATTGGTATCGTTGACTCCGCTCATTCGTTTATCTATATATTTGCAAAAGTCGAACGAGAGATCTATTGGGTTATCATTGTAGATGTCAAAAAACTCCTCCTCACTTTTGATTACCATAGTGTTTTTTATATGATGCATAACTCCAACAGGGACAATTGCTGCATGCGGAACAGAAAGATTTGAAGTCAATATCAAATCCCTAAAATCATACAGCCAGGAGGCATCATTACCAAATCTCCAACTATAGTAATAAGCTAGTTCTTTATCATCCTCATCTTGCAAAGTATTACCGTTTTCATCTACAAGTTTGACTGCGAACGAAATCCGGTTAAGCGTATTAGTTCCTGTCGCAGCTGTCACTGTATTATCGAGTTGATCTATTACTTTTTTAGGATCAAAAAAATCTGGGGTTTCACATGTTATCTGAATTGGCTCCCCAAAACATTCCCATGCATTCTGATTAATATAATCAAATACTCCATTAGTATGCACACAGATGTTTTTCCATACTTCTGCAAGAGCATTTAATTTATCTTCATCATCTGTATCTGTGTATCCCGTAACAATTGTTGCACTGCTAAAGTCATACTGAATTCCAGTGGCATCACTTCGATTTTTATCCTTTACGATTCTCAAAGCGCTTAGTAAAGTTCTTAATACAATCTCTAAGGGTTCACCAGATATATTTTTTTCACTAATTTTAACTGTACTTGGACCTGATACCTTTACTTTTAAGATATCATCTATAATCGTATAGTCGACTTTAAGCAAACGTTTTCTATTTGAAGACACATTTTCCCCGCGTGCAAATTCCAGAAGTGTCCTTGCTAAATCATCATACCCTTCAAATCCATAACTTGCCCACGCGACATCTCGACCAGAATAAGCACCTTCATCCTTATAGCAGTCTAATTTTGTCATCAGCCCTTTATAAGCTCTTTGTGACATTCTCAGAAACAATTTCCCACTGATATAATCATTTTCTCCATGCAGGAAATTCTTTTTCGATCTCATCTTATTCGGCGTATACGGCTTTTTTTCTATTGGCGGCAGTCCCCATTCAGGAAGGCTTTTACCAAAACCTTCACAAAAATCGCTCAACGTATCAAACTGCATTAACCAACTATCGGCAATATCGCTTAATTTACAGATATTTGCCGGCGAGTACTCAAATAATGCCTGATAAGCATCATTTATAGTGAGCCGATCATCTTCCGTAATTTCGTATGTAAAACATTTTTCAAAAATTCTATCATAATGACCATCAAGATCAGAAAACAGCCAATCAGGTGTTATTGTAAAACAGTTTGCAAGACCTCCTGTATCGTCTTCATTTTCAGTCCCCATCAGAATAAGGACATCAACATTATGCTGATTCCGATAAAAAGTTACACTCTCTTTTTCTGCAACCCAGCCTTTTTGCTGCATTGTTTGCTTTGTAATTGTATCGCTGTCCTGAGAGAGGTCCTCCCATTTTCGTTTTGCTAGTTTGATATTTAAAGATAAACCGCTCCCCTCAAAGTCTCGATTTAATTTAGCTGCAATTTCTTGATATAATCTAAGTCTTTCAAAGCCATTAATAAGAATAATTGCTTCTCCTCCATGCGAAGGAGTCTTTTCCTCAATGAGTTCTGATATTCTATTAATTATGTACTGCATTACAGTTCTCCTTTCAGATCCTCATATGGATTTGTCACAATTGAAGTAGCGTCAGATAACTCACGTAAAAAGCCTGTGGCTTTCAAAAAGTTTTGAAACGCTTTTACATTTGCCTCGAAGCTATTAGCAAGTGTATCATCAATATCCTCAACAGTATTACTCATTTCCTTATATTGGTTCGGTCCAATAATGATTCTATATTTTTCATACAGAACCTCAAGAAACCTATCTACCGTCATTTTTTGTTGTGGTGCAATCAGTGAAATCACTAAAAAACGTATGCAATCTTCTGGAAGCGAAAATCTTTCGTATGGTCCTGATTTCGGAATAATAAATTGCAATTCCTTACCTTTTGATTTAAATATATCAAAGGAGTCTTTTTTGGCTTTTCTTATTTGTTTTAGTCTCTCGTCTGAGCTTTCAGCAGATACACTTTTTCCAATAGCTGTTGTAAAAATGCCTTGTAGTCTTGTAAAGCTATTCGCCGCAATCATTTTAACAGCTTTTCCATCTAATCCGCCCATGTCCACAACCCAGCATTCGCGATTCTGCCCCAAATAATTAGACGTTCCTACAGATAACATCCGTAAAATCTGAAGCATAACGCCTTTGGCGAGAAGCTCTATTTTCTTCACCGGATGCATTCGACAAGACATAAAGTTGATTAACTCATCAACACTATCCTTGGCAATATTCTTATAGGCATTTTCAGGGATAAAAGATATTGGCATCCTTTTTATAGGATGACTCTCATATCCCATATATTCTTCCCATGTATCTTGAACAAAATTAGCAATGGTTGAAAATTTTCTTCCTCTCTCAATAAGCTGATCCCTAAACAGTTTTTCTAATAATATCTTTTTATCAGACCGTCCTTGAAGGCCTTGTAAGATATGAAGATAATAGAGTTCTCCTCCGCGAGCAAGAAAATTTCTTTTATCGAAATCAAACTGTTCATCGATTAATTTCTTTGTATCATCATTTTTTATGTCAACTTCCCACGACAATTTATTTCTTTTATTTTTTGCCGGCATTGCTTCGCAGAATATTAGTTCTGGGCATAATGGTAGTATCGCCTGCGCACACCAGGTTCTTTTTTTTAATATTACAGCATACCCATGAAGCAAATCTTGAAGTGATTCAAGGATTTCTGTTTTTTCCTCATCTTCATATCCATCAATTTTCTTTTTAAGAGCGCATAAAAGCTTTTCATATGCATCGCGGTCGATTTGACTGGCATCATTTTTCACATTTTTATCCAGAAATATAAAACGCCTTAGCCCCATTCTTGGCTGCACATCATAATAGATGTTGCCGACAACTTCCGGATCATGAAAGCAAAAAGCCTCTTTGGAATTTGTTCCGTTGTGATCTGATGACACAAATATCAGCAAAAACTCAATCAAGTACTCATATAAAGTCTGATCCGCATGGAATCTATTTCCATAGATTTCCGCTGTACTAGACTTTTTCTTCAAATTCTCAAGATTAAATTTTGCTGGATATGTCTCTAATTGGAAACTCATTTGCCAGCCTCCTCACTGCATAATAATAATTCGTCCGTTTTCTATTACAATTGATTTTTTTTCAAAGCCCTTATTCTTTAAAATTAGATAATCAAATTGGTCATCATCAATATCTGCCAGTTCCAGAAGTCTGGACTTGAGGTTTTCTATACCATACGATAACTGTGGATCTAAGTCAGTTGCTAAAACGCCTTTTCCTAACTCCTCAAAATGATTGACCATAGGAAGGGTTACCTTACATACTTCTTTTTTCTTTATTCTTAATACTATATTTTTAAGCCCTTTATTTAGCGTAGCATCGTCTTTTGATATAAGATCTAGCTCCCCGGCATTTATTTTACCAGCTATAAGCTGGACATTCTGTGCAATTCCCTCTTCTGTTCCCATTGTAACTGGTATCATATCATTTTCACTAATAACCGTCCCCAGATATATCATTCGAAGCGCATCCACTACGAGGTTTTTCTGATATTTGGTTGGCTTGATTTTACCGTTCCGAACCGAGAGATAAGGTAGGAATTGTTTGGAGAATGAATCCTCTATATCTTTTTGATGTTTTTCTTCTGATACGATACTCATAAATAAATACATTCGTCGCAATTCATCATCAAATTCTTTCTTAATTTTTGTTTTATTATCAACACCTTCTATGATTTCAGTTATGGTTTTTCCAAATAAATTTTTATAATTTCTTCTAATCAGTAATTCTTCATCTGAACGAAGTCTTCTACTAAATATTCTTGTTTCTTTCGCCACCCTGACCGCAAGAACATTATCAGCGAGAGAATTTGGAGTAATGCCCACATAACCAAAAAACAGGTTTGAAAATAACATTTCATGTGGTTCAATTGGATTTACGCTATCGCAATCGTCCCCTCCAGTAATCATATACGCAATATGCTCTGTCATACTTCGTATAGTAAGACGTGTGCCATATTCATTTAGCCAAATATAAAAGTTCTCGATAAATTCTGTGACGCGATCCAGATTTTCCCCTATGATATTTCTATTTCTCAGAATGTGGCAATATTGCTTTTTGGAACAAGTATGACAACTAGTCCAAAGGTCTGGCTCTATAATTTTCTTAATATACTGCGCTGCAAAACCTGTGTTTGCAATAGATGCAACATTGATAATAAGCATTTTAAATCCACTTATATCTTTTATTATCCCATCATTTGTGTCCATAGCATCTATTAATGCCATACTAGCAGCATCACGCTCTTTTTCTTCAGTGAACAGTTCACTGAACGTATTAATCAAAGGGCCTGTATTCGCGACCATAAACACAAACTTTCCTTGTTTTGGATATTGTACTATCTCTGATAAAATCTTTAATCTTTCGCTATCAGGCAGCTCAGAAAAGTCCTTAATACAGCAAATAGTTTCCCCTTTTTTAGAATTAACTTCCTGGACTCGCTCCTCAAACGATGCGGTTCCTCCAAGTTTATCTATTACCTGGAACATAATACTCGTCTTGCCATCCCCTGCATGACCAGTAAGGATGATTATATGTGGTTCATTCTTATCAATAGAAGCACTGATAAACTCACATACGTCGATAGGGACCATCGTCTTTGAATAATAAGGGCTCTTTATATTTTTCTCACCGTAGGCGTTTTGGTTCTGTGCATAATAGTTATGAAGCCCATTAAGGTATTCAACGAAGTCATTCATAATCGTTATTTCCTTCCAAATTAGAGTGTTTCCAAAGCATCAATAAGACAATCTATATCTTCTCTCTCTGTAAAAAGTCCTACGCTTATTCTTACAGTTCCACCATATTCTTTATCTCTCAGATAGTCGTGAATATATGGTGCGCAGTGATATCCGGTTCTTACGGCAATATCAAATTCATCATCAAGAATATTCCCAACATCGTCTGAAGAATACCCATCAACTACAATAGAAACGGTACCTAATGTCTCACCCGCTTCATATGTTCCCAGCATTTGTACATTATCTAGTGTTTCCAATTTCGAAATAAGGTATTCAGTCATCTTGGAAACTTGTCGCAAATGTTCCTCTTGATTTAGATTCTTTAGTGCTGCGTTAAGTCCTGCGATTGCAATTATATTTGGGCTGGATGCTTCATATCTTGTTGGTGCATTATCTGGCATATCCAGATTTAGCGAATCACTTCCCGTCCCTCCGGTCAAAACAGGGATTAGTTTAACCCTAGATCGAAGCACAAATCCACCAATTCCAAATGGCCCATATAATGATTTATGTCCCGCGAAGCATACAATATCAGCCTCAATTTTTTGCAAATTTATTTCACAAAGTCCCGCTGCTTGTGCAGCATCCATAACTGTGATTGCTCCATATTTCTTGGCTGCATGAAACACTTCCTCTACTGGGAGTACATATCCTGTCACGTTGCTAACGTTGTTTGCAATAACCAACGTTGGCTTTCTTTGAGTAAATAGATAAATTAATCTATCTGTATCAATCCTTAGTTCTTCCGTTAACGGCATCAACTCCACTGAAAATCCCAACTTTTTTTGCCAATAATGAACGGTTCTTGCAACCGCATTGTGTTCATACGGAGTTAAATAAACTACAGAATATTCATTTAGGTTTAAACCCGCCACCACTTGATTAATTGCATGTGTCACAGACGGACAAAAACAAATGTCTGCTAATCCTTCTGCGTGAAACAAACCTAATAGTCGATTTTTTGTTTCGTCAATTAATTGTGCTGCCTCTTTTGCGGCTTTATAAGAGCCTCTCCCTGAGTTAATAGCGAGATTTCTATTCACCCTATCCATTTCACGATAAACACTCTCTGGTTTAGGGAATGTAGTCGCTGCATTATCCAGATAAATCATTTTTGTCTCATCCCATTAAATCCTTTATCACTTGCATCAATATACCAATTTTCTCATTTGTTTCGAGTGAATCCCCATATTCTTCCATTATATCCTCCAACGCATTTCGGAAAAAATATCCGTTAGGAGTGATATTATCTGGATCAAATTTATATAAACACTCTTTAACTCCGCTATCAGTTGAGAAAACAATACTCTGCCCAGAATCAGTGTCTTTTCGTTTAGTTCTTTCATTAATTTCATCAATCAAATCACTAAATCCAGCTTCATATACCTTAATAGAATTATCATTCCAATCCTCAATGAAGAATCCTGTCACTTCTTTTGACGTTTTTTCAGCTATGTCTTCCGGGTTTGTCTCATCAAGATTTTTAAGGCAGAGCAAAAGTCTTTGCGAATCGGCCGTCAGTACACTGTTTTTTATCACCTCCGGCAACCCGGTATACCATGCTTTTATACCTTGGTGAAGATCGTCCTCTTTACTTAATGATAAGTTATTGCGAATAACATCCACTGCCTTTAGTTTTAGTTCATGAATATGTTGATCAAGCACCGCCTTCACCTTTCTTATCTCTCTCAGCGTTGCTGGCAAAGACGTTTCTCCAAATATTTTTGGAAACTGATCAAACAAAGCCTCTCGCGGATTAATGCTCCCGCTTAAGCACCTTCTGAATAAATCAATCTCGCGTATAGATAGGCCATTAAAATCTCCTTTTTTAAAGGTTGTTGCCGTTTGTGGTAGAGAGCGGTACCAAGACTGCATAACGCAAGTTAACTTCGAGAGGCGATTTCTTGCCTCCAAATCTCTACAATACGTGCCATATTCATTGAATAAGTTTTCTAAACCCTCAATATATTCAAGTTTTTGTCCTGTTTCTTCCTCAACATAGAGAGCATAGTCCTCCGGATTCTGCATCACGTTAGACATCAATGATGAATCAATAGAAAGCTCTTTTTTTCCTAGATATATAACGGGCATATCTTCCAATTTTGTCAGGCTTTCGAGAATATATACTGGAATGGGCCCTTTTCTCATACCATATGGTTCAGATATTAATTTATTGATTAGCTTTGAGAACGGTACCTTTTTCCCCTTACTCTCATGGATGAACTCCAGAATTTCTTCGCGAACATTCTTTAGGTTTTCGTCATCTTCTGTGTGCAAAAACAGCCCTCTATAGATCGTAGACTCTGCGCTAGTTCCCGTATTATATTTATCCATCGACCTATTATGCAGAATATCATCCATTATTGTATTTCTAGCCTTAGACACCTGTGCAGATATGTTATGTCTATTTATTAACTCCTGATTTATCTTTGGTGTCTTCGAATATACCTCTTCGCAGAAATCGCTTACCGCACGGTTTAATCCATACCGTTCAACAGAAATCCTTCTTCCAACAGCAAACAGCTCTTGCAGTTCATTTTCTGCATTATTTATCCACTCATTCAAAGAGTCGTTCATTTCGGCTTCAAATGCTTTTAGTTCCTTTACCAAGACTTCATTTTCAGCGATGAAATTCGTATCGCCCATTAATCGTCTTACTGCAAGTAGTGTTCTAACATTGTTTTCAAGATCTTCATCTCTAATCTCAGGAATACCTAGCATAATGCAATTGGCAGCAATCTCGTTTAAATGTGCTTGAAGCGCCTCCTGAGCCACGCTTGAATTTTGAATAATAATCAAAAATCCATCGGGATTATTCTCATCTGATAAATAGTCAGGTGAAGAGAGAGCCATAAACGATTCAGCACTCATGAATAAAACCCGATAATATCTAGTCATGAAGTGATCTTGATTATATTTCTTAGGAAGGATATACCTCTTTCGGCATACATCATTAAGCACTTCCGGCACATCAACTTTTGAGAAATATTTCAACGCGCAATCAGCTATTTCATTTTCAACATTAACGCCAATTTTATTTTGAAAGTCGTATGTCGCAGTGCTTTTCTTGTAGGCAATGATCCCTTTGTTGACCAAAGAATCCATTGCCTTTTCAAAAGTTTTTTTATCAATTCCTGAAGCTAACCGCACAATATTCCTATTAACCGGAATATCATCTTCGCGGTTTATCATCCTAATTATTGCAATGCTCTTAATAACAGCCCGTTCCTCTAGTTCCTCGGTTTTAGAAAGGGCCAACTCCGCTCTCAACCATTCACTATGAACTATCGTTCTCTTCTCGCCTTCAAACAAAGGCATAAAGTAATCATATATTAAACTAGCTCCTGCATAAGAGACAGCTTCACTATTTGCAACAAATGCAGATAGACTATGGATATCTTTACCTGAAAGAAATGTGAATATAGTCCTTTCATTCTGAGCTATTTTTTCTGAGAGATTTAATAACAGACATGTCCCTAAAGGTGTTAACGGGAAGCATCCGTTTCCAACTATTTCATCGAAATCGTTCTTGTTAAAAAGGGTTTTAAATTCAGGAATCTGATAGGATTCTTCCAACAAATTAACATGTTCGATATTACGTTTCCACTGTTGGAATTCATGGCGTTTATTAATTGCATCTGCTATTAATTCATAATTGTTCTGTGAAGAGACATTAAACGACACCTCAATAAGCCTTCCTTCTACACCTCGGAAAGCATTCATAATGCTCCTTGAAAGAGCATCCCCATATGCGCGAATCGCTTTATGTGCTACACAAGTCAAATGTAATTGTTCATCCCTGGAATAATTGCAGAGTTCACAAATATCTTGAAGCAGTTTCATATCAGCAGAAAAGCCTTCTTCCGAATGCCCTTCTATATATTTGCTGAACTCATCAAAAATAATATATATTCCAGAATAGTGATACTTCTCGCAAATCATCCGATTTACAGACCGATACACAGATATGGCCTCATCGTCGATAAGCGGGTTAAACTCACTGCCTGATGTCACTAGCGGATGGTTTTTTCGAAACTTTTCTAAAGCGTCATAATCATAGGCTTCCAGCTTCTTTATAAAATCACTCCCTGATTCTCCTATAAGTTTTTCCATTGACGCATATGTCGCCGGATACCGCTTCTTCCATTGCTTAATTGTTGCTACAGCTTCTGAAAAATAATTATCAGGAACTATGTCTTGAAGCCCGACTCTTTTAATGGCCTGATTAAGGCTTCTAACAAATGCTTGACCCAAATTTCCACTCGTTGTGTTTATAATTACAGGGAGAAACTTATAAGATCTATTAACCTCTCTAAAAGTCTTACCAGCCTGTTTATCTATCGTACTTATTTTTTCGATCAAATACTCCAACTCTTCTGATTCTCTACCACATAAAATTTCCATAAGAACTAGAAGAAGGTGGCTTTTTCCTTTCCCATAAGGCCCTATCAGAATATTTGCCCGCCCGCCAGAAAACCCGGTCACTTCCTTCATATAATCTTCTATCAGGTTAATTGATGATCTAGTCGGAATATATGAAGCAATCTTCTTTTTATCATTCAAATCGAGAAGAAGGTTTACAGATTTCTCAAATCTATTATCGATTTGTACGAGATTTTTAAGTCTCATTTTCTCTCCCCTCTCCGAAAATATTGGTCTACAACATCTATCTTTTTCATAGTTCTGCACTTTTCTGGATATATAATATCAAGCCCCGCTGTTCTATTAACCGTAATGAATCCTGCATTCTGAAGCTTATCTAAATATTCATTAACCGCAATCCTATTCAGATTCAATATCTTTCCGGGCATATTATCTCCGTCAGTAATATAATCTATCATTAAACTGCCTTCATCATTCAGCTTATCCACTATCAGATATAGTATAACCAGCATATTGAGCCGTTCGTACGAAGGTCTTTTCTTTACATAGTAATTGCCTGAATGAGTGATTAACCCGAGCTCCTCGAAGGGACTAATCTTTTTTTCTTCGGGGTCTTCTGCTAAGCTTCCTCCTCTACCATACATTGACAATATTGCAGAGCAGTCGTCTTTGATAGAACGTGTTGATAAGGATTCTTCACCTGTTGATTCTATTAACAAAGATTTCATTAAATCATGCATTTCTTCTCTGCTAAACGGAGTCGTCAGGTCCATACAATTAAAGAATAAATTCCAAGATGTTGCGCTTTCATAATTACATGCAATATTTATGTGTATTAACCATAATGTAAATATATCTTCCACGTAAATGTCGTTTTTCATAACGACTTTCCCAAAATCAGTGAGAGTTACTCCTTTAGCAGAGCTATCATTTGTAAGGCCCGCCGTTTTCATCCAATATCTTATTGCTTTTGCCATGTTAGTCCCAACTCCAAGTGCATCTGCGCCACTATTGGTTCCAAACAGCCTGTTGTCTTGTGAAACAGCTCTCAATCCTTTGGTAAGCCAGCCTTCACGTAAAATAAATGATTCATGTCCTTTTAATCTATACTTTTTCTTTTCCATAGTTTCCTTTAACGTTTTATGCACAGAACTTTTCTAATGTAGCATCCACCATCAAAATGATTAATACAATTTCCACACCTTGTACATTTATCATCTGATATCTTATAGGACACCAAGCCAGAGCGATTCGTAACGATCGCTATAGCCCCAAAACGGCAAACGCTCTCACATCCAAGGCATCCTATACACATCTGATACTTTGTTATCTGACATTTTATTTTATCTTCAACAGCTTTAATGCTCTTACAGTGTCCTGCGTTCTTATTCAGGATACTAATTTTAAGATGCGTTGTTCCAATTTTTCCTTGAAGTTTCAAGTGTAAATTACCATCAGGGCCAACAATATAAACCTCTCCTAGCCGCGCGTTTCCAAGATTAAAGTCCAGATGCCCAAATGGCCTAAAAAATTCATACAACTCTTTTGTAATTGGTTTTTGAAGCTCAAAATTCACAGTATTTTCTTGCAGCGCACATGGCTCAAATGTCAAAACCGATGTCCGTGAATAATCAACACCTGCTCCCCCCTGACGCGCCTTCCATTTTCCTTCTCTAACATATTCCTCAGCGTCTGGTTTTCCCAATTTAATTGCGAAGTTCACTAAGAACTCATGCCATTTTTTGTATTGATCAGGCATGTATATCTTAGAAAGGAATTCTGACCAAATACTATTATTTGGGCACATCCAGCAGCCCACCCGAGTATATCCGAGCCGATACGCTCTATTAAAATCGATGCCTGTATACAAGATATATAACCAAACATCAAAATCCAGCCAATCGATAATCGGCGAAACCGTTCTTTGGACTGCTATTTTAGGACTGTCCGAATCTCTATCATACTTACTCCTCGATGTTGATTCGCTCCTGCGAATCCCATAGAACGTGATAATCCTTTTCTTATTCTTAAACACAGTCTGGACTTTACGTTGAATAGCACCGGTTTTAAACACTGTACAGCACCAGCGCATCTGCCTAGACGGACTCCCCAAAGTTTCTGCAAGCTCATAGAATTCCTTATCTTTGTTCTTTGATGTAATAACTAGTGTCTTTGGATGAGCTTTTCTAAACCGTTCTACATACTGATACGACTCAGGAAACTCGAGTGTAGTATCCCCATAAATATGGAGCACTTGCTGTGTTCCCAGCGCTCGCAAGACAAGGTCAGATACAACTGTACTATCCTTTCCTCCGCTAAATGATACAAACATATCTGTCAGACTTGTATCTTGTGCAACATTCCGTATATAGTCCATCGCCTCTTGAGAAATATACTCATATCTTCTTCGATTAGCAGAAAGTGTTTTTTCAATATAGTGGTTAAAAATCTCATAATTATTATCCGGAGATAACTTAATAAGCTGATCTCTAATCTTTTCAGCATTCATTTCCTTTGTTTGGCCAGCAGAAAACTCTATTTTCTTACCATCCGCATAATAATAATTCCCCGATGCATTCCACACTGATGAATTCTTGTATTTAAACGGCTCTCCCAACATTATTTCAAGAAGCAGCCGTTCCTCAGGAAATACAGGACGTAAATCAGAACCTATACGACGTGTTTTTTTGCCGCAGATTGGGCACACCTCATCGTAAACAGGTATGTTGCAGTCATCGCACCAATTAATAGCTGCTTCTAATATCTCTGTTCTATTCTTACATACAGGACACTGTGAAGTTTCTGTAATTAAATTGCATGTCTTACAAATGTATTTAATCATTATGTAAACCTTTTTCTAATTTATTTATCCTGTAGATTTTACCATTTTTTCCGAATCAATAACAGAACATTCCTTCTTGTTTTTTTAATTCAGGCTCAACAATTACCTATATAACTAACGTCGTCATCCTGCCCTCGCTTCGCCATCCGAGCATTATACAGATTTTACATGTTTAACTTCACTTTCAATATCCAGGAAATCTAACGTACATAATTTTCCCTTATTATACACCCGCTAAAACATTTCTGCAACTTTATGGTGTCGGTTTATTGCTCATATTTAGATATTAAGCATTACTTTCTCAACTAAGAAAGACGATTTTCTTATTGACAATTTGGGGTATATACCTGATAATTACAATGTGCACAAGTTCATTAGTACTAATCGAACTATCAGTCATATCATAAGTTATTTTTTATTTAGTATCTCGCTCCCGTCCAATTAGTTATAGCGAGTAACCGGCCAGCAATGCTGGCCGGTTTTTGTGTGCATGATCTTTCTGTAAAACTTCTCACCGAACTTCGTTTTCTTTTTTACTGGCGAGATATTCTTTACCTCCCTTAATCATTTCACTGATCATTATATACAGCAGATAAACAATCAGAGTAACAAGATCGACAATTAAGTCCCCGCTCCCAGGACGGCTGAATTTTTTATAT
>OCVV011333592.1_pt1 | contig 37046 bp, 43 predicted proteins | sample 1539721 | NCBI WGS metagenome assembly OCVV01 (sample SAMN02144230, study PRJEB22623) | gut metagenome | biome: sheep rumen | host: Ovis aries | place: New Zealand | reverse complement strand
AAAAAATGGAAGGATATGGATATCTTAAATGTTAGTACTGAAAGACGTAAAGATGGTCCTAAATTTGTATTCTATGATGGACCAATTTATGCTAATGCTAAGCCTGGTATTCACCATGTATTTGCTAAGACTATTAAAGATAGCTTCTGTAAGTTTAAAGTTATGCAAGGAAACTATGTTGTACGTAAGATTGGACTAGATACTCATGGTTTACCAATTGAAGTTAATGTTGAAAAGAAATTAGGATTTAAAAATAAAAATGATATTGAAAAGTTTGGTGTAGAAAAATTCTGTCAAGAATGTCATAAAGAAACTGCTTCAAATATTGATGAGGTTAAGAAAGTAACTGATATGATGGGACAATTTATTGATTGTGATCACCCATATGTTACTTGCGATAATGAATTTATTGAATCTGAATGGTGGATAGTTGATCAATTAAATAAAAAAGGTTTAATATATCATGGAAATAAAGTTTTACCATATTGTCCTAGATGTGGTACTGAACTTGCTTCTCATGAAGTTTCTCAAGGTTATAAAGAAGTGTCAGTTAATACTGTTATTGTTCCATTCAAGTTAGTTGATGAAGATACTTATGTACTTGTTTGGACAACTACTCCTTGGACATTAATGGCAAATGTTGCTTTATGTGTTAATCCTGATTTAACTTATATTAAAGTTGAAAGCAAAGGATATAAATTTATTGTTGCAGAAGAATTAGCTCATAGTGTATTAGGTGATGAATTTGAAGTTTTAGAGTCTTATAAAGGTTCTGATTTAGCTGGTAAAAAATATGAGCAATTAATGCCATTTGTTAAGACTGAAGGTAAAGCATTTGAAATCTTAGCTGATAATTATGTTACTGCTAGTGATGGTACTGGTATTGTCCATATTGCACCTGCTTATGGTGAAGATGATAATCGTGTTTCTCGTGCTAATGATATTACTTTCATCAATCCTGTTGGAAAAGATGGATGCTATACTGAAGGTCCTTGGAAGGGTAGATTAGTTACTGATCCAGAACTTGAAATTGATATTATTAAATATCTAAAAGAAGAAGATAAATTATTTAAGAAAATTAAAATGACACATGATTATCCACATTGTTGGAGATGTAAACAACCACTTGTTTATTATGCTAAACCTGCTTGGTATGTTAAAAATACAGCATGTAGAGATGAAATTATTGCTAATAACAAGAAGATTCATTGGTTCCCTGATTATGTTGGTGAAAAGAGATTTAATAACTGGTTAGAGAATATGATTGATTGGGGTATTTCTAGAAATCGTTATTGGGGATGCCCATTACCAATTTGGACTTGTGATTGTGGTCATTTTGAAACTATTGGAAGTGTTGCTGAGTTAAAAGAAAAAGCAATTGAAGATGTTCCAGAAGATTTAGAATTACATAGACCATATGTAGATGCTTTCCATATTACTTGTCCTAAGTGTGGTAAGACTATGAGTCGTGTATTAGATGTTATGGATGTTTGGTTTGATTCTGGTGCTATGCCTTATGCTCAATATCATTATCCATTTGAAAATAAAGAATTATTTGAGTCTCAATTCCCAGCTGACTTTATTGCAGAAGGTGTTGATCAAACTCGTGGATGGTTCTATGTATTACTTGTGTTATCTACTTTAATTAGTGGAACAACAAGTTTTAAGAATGTTGTAGTTAACGATATGATGTTAGATGCTAATGGTAAGAAGATGTCTAAATCATTAGGTAATATTATTAATCCTATTGAAATAATGGAAAAATATGGTGCAGATACAATTCGTTTTTATATGTTATATACTTCTCCAGTATGGACACCATTACGATTCGATGAGAATGGAGTAAAAGAAGTATATTCTAAATATATTTCTACATTTAAAAATGCTTATTCATTCTTTGAAATGTATGCTAATGCTGATCATATTGATCCTCGTGAATATGATATTCCAGTTAAAAAGCGTGAATTAATCGACCGTTGGTTAATTTCTAAATTAAATCGTTTAGTTAAGAATGTTACAGATGCAATGAATGAGTATGATTTAAATAAAGCTACTAAGTTTATTGTTCCTTTCTTAAATGATGATTTATCTAATTGGTATATCCGTAGTAATCGTCGTCGTTTCTGGGATTCAGAATTATCAGAATCTAAGAAGGCTGTATACTTAACTACTTATGAAGTATTAGAAACATTATGTAGATTATGTGCTCCTATTACTCCATTTATTACTGAAGAAATTTATACTAAGTTAACTAATGAAGAATCTGTTCATTATGCTGATTATCCTACTTATGATGAAAAATTAATTGATGCTAAAGTAGAAGAGAAAATGGATTTAGTACGTGATATTTGTAGTTTAGGTAGATATGCAAGAGAAGAAGTAAATATTAAAGTTCGTCAACCACTTTCTAATTTAATCTTACCTGCAGAAGATAAGAAAATTATGGGTGATTTAGACTTCGTAGTTAAGGAAGAATTAAATGTTAAAGAGATTACATATCAAAAAGATATGAGTAAATACTTAGAGTATGTTGTTAAACCAAACTTTAAAGAATTAGGTAAGACATTAGGACCTAAGATGAAGTCATTACAAGAATTAATGAAGAGTTTTGGTTCTAAAGAAGCTAACGATATTAAGAATGGTGGATTAGTTGTATCATTAGATGGTGAAGACTTTAAATTAACTGAAGATATGGTAATCATTACATTACAACAAAAAGAAGGATACGCATCTGTTGCTAATGAGAAGACTTGTGTTGTATTAGATACTACATTAACTGAAGACTTAATCTTAGAAGGTCTTGCTCGTGAATTTGTTCGTACTGTTCAAGCATTACGTAAAGATGCAGACTTTAATATTACAGATCACATTGTTGTTTCTTATAATGGTACTGAAAAAGTAAAAGAAATGATGAAGAAGTACTATGATTATGTTATGGGTGAAGTTTTAGGAGATAAGTTAGTTGAACTTAAAGATGAACCTACTGATGAATTAAATGAAGAAAAAGTAATTATTAAAGTAGAAAGAGTAAAATAATATAGAGGATAGTTTTATCCTCTTTTTTTTGATATAATTTAATAGAGAGGATGATAGATATGAAGGGTATTAAGGATCAAGAGTTTATTGATTTGAGAAATAAGTTTTTTATAGGTTTATTTTTTGCTTGTATTTTTGGGGCTGGTATTATTATGTTTTTTATTAATCGTACTAGTATTGGGGGAGGAATATCTTCTAAGATTAAGAATAAAGAGTCTTTTGTTATTTATTTAGATTCTGACAATTGTGGAGAGAATTGTGATAAGGTTAAGAAAATATTAGATGATAATAATATTTCTTATGAGAAACTAAGTTATTCTACGCAACAAGCTCAAAACTTTATTGAAAAATACAATATTGTTGATGATGGCCATATTGTACCTGCTGTTTTCTATGTTAGAAAAGGTAAAGTCTATTCATCTATGTATAATATTCGAAATACAGAAGAACTTAAATTATTTATTAATAATTATAAATTAAGTAGTAAGTAGGTGACGTATGAGTAAAGTAGCTTTAGTAACAGGTAGTAATAGGGGTATAGGTAGAGCTATAATTGAAGAATTTGCTAAGAACGGATTAGATGTTGTTATTAATTATTGTCACCATGAGGGTGAGGCCAAAAAATTACAAACTATAATCTCTAAGCAATATAATGTTTCTGTAATGGTTGTTAAATGTGATGTATCTAAAGAAGATGAAGTTGAGAAGATGGTTAATGATATTTGTGATACTTTTGGTGGTATAGATATATTAGTTAATAATGCATCTGTTTGTAGAGATTCATTGTTCATGGATAAGAAAGTTAAAGAAGTACAACGTATATTTGATGTAAATCTAATAGGTACATATTTAGTTAGTAAGTATGTTGGAAAAATAATGTTAGAAAAAAAATCTGGTAAGATTATAAATATTGCTTCTACTAATGCGATTGATACTTATTATCCTGAAGGATGGGATTATGATGCATCTAAAGCTGGTGTTGTATCATTAACTCATAATATGGCAAGGGAGTTTGCTCCTCATATTAGTGTTAATTGTGTATGTCCTGGATGGGTGCGCACGGATATGAATAAAGATTTGACATATGAACAAGTTCAAGATTATAATAAGCAAATATTGCTAGGTCGTTTTGCAGAGCCAGAAGAAATAGCAAAAGTAGTAGTCTTCTTGGCAAGTAAAGCTGCTAGTTATGTTAATGATTCTATTATTCGTGTGGATGGTGGAAAATTTAATGAATAGAGGTGTATTATGTATCAAGAATTAGGAATTCGTGAGAGTACTGTAAAACTTGTAAAAGAATGTGAAAAAGAATTAAAAGACAAATTTTTAGAAATTGATGAGGCGTGTGAAGCAAATAGTTTAAAAGTATTAAGTAGTTTTCATAAATTTCAAGTAAGTGAAGCACATTTTAATGCGACTACAGGTTATGGTTATAATGATTTAGGAAGAGATACAATAGAAAAGATTTTTGCAGATGTATTTGGATGTGAAGATGCACTTGTTCGCAGTCAATTTATTTCTGGATCTCATGCTTTAACAGTATGTTTCTTTGGATTACTTAGACCTGGAGATCTTATGGTTAGTATTTGTGGTAAACCATATGATACGATGGATGAAGTTATTGGAATTGTTGAAAATCCATCTTCATTAAAAAGTTTTGGTGTTAAATATGATCAAATAGATTTAATTAATAATGATTTTGATTATGAGAAAATTGAGAATTATTTAAAGAATAATAAAGTAAAATTAATTGAAATTCAAAGAAGTAAAGGATACTCTACACGAGCAAGTTTAACTATTGATAAAGTAAAAAAGGTTATATCTTTTATTAAAAATATTGATAAAGATGTAATTATTATGGTAGACAATTGTTATTGTGAATTTGTAAGTGATGTAGAGCCAGTAGCAATAGGTGCTGATGTAATGGTTGGATCTTTAATTAAGAATCTTGGTGGTGGAATTGCTCCTAATGGTGCGTATATTGCAGGACGTCATGATTTAATTGAATTATGTGCTGAAAGATTAACACTTCCTGGAGAAGGGAGAGAAGTTGGACCATCACTAGGTATTAATAAACAAATTCTTCAAGGTTTATTCTTTGCTCCTAGTGTTGTTGCTAGTGCATTGAAGACTGCAATTCTAACTAGTAAAGTGTTGGAAAAGTTGGGTTATTCAGTAGATCCAAAGTGGAATGAAGAACGTGCTGATATAGTCCAAAATATTGCTTTTGGAGACCCTAATTTATTAATTGAATTTACAAGGGGTATTCAAAAAGCTTCTCCAATTGATTCTAATGCGATAGTTGAGCCATCTGATATGCCTGGTTATTTAGATCAAGTTATTATGGCTGCTGGAGCTTTTACTCAAGGCTCTTCTATTGAATTATCTTGCGATGGACCTATACGTCCACCTTATATTGCTTATATGCAAGGTGGATTAACTTATGATTATGGTAAAATAGGGTTAATGAAAGCAGTTGACTCTATAATTAAGGAGTAGTGTGATATGGAAATTATTTTTTTAATTTTAATTATTTGGTTAGTTATTGCATTGTTTGCATTAATTGCCGGACTTATTGGTATTATCGGATTATGGAAGATGTTTGAAAAAGCTGGTGAAAGTGGATGGAAGAGTATTATTCCAATCTATAATGTTTATACTTTATGTAATGTTGTTGGAGTTACACCTTATTGGTTGTTATTCGTTTTTATTGCAACATTCTTTAATGCAGTTCCTGGAATAGGTTCTATTGTTGATATTGCAGCATGTTTATATTTTTCAGTTTTATTATGTGTTAGTACTGCTAAATCTTTTGGTAAAAGCGAAGATTTTGCAATTGGATTATTCTTTTTAGGACCAATATTTTACTGTATTTTAGGCTTTGGAAAAGCAGAATATGTTGGACCAACTCCTATGAATGATCCAGTAGGTGATTGGATTTTAGGATTATTTGGAAAAGAAAATACACCAAAAGAAAGAACTACTGCTAATCAAAATAATACTAATAGTAATAATTCTAATAATACTTCTGAATCTGAAGTATTGAATGAAGTTTCAGTTAATTATTGTAAGAACTGTGGTGCTAAAATTGAAGAAGGCGACATGTTCTGTGTTAGTTGTGGAACTAAATTAAATTAGTACATTATGTACTAATTTTTTTATGCTCTGCATATCCTTTTGTAGAGGAGATAAGACAATGAAAAAAAGAAATTTATGGTATTTTACGTTGCTTAGTATTATTTTTGTTTTATGTATTTATTATGTTACTATTCCCAATGATTTACTTTCTACTATTCCAGATACCGATAAGGAAGAGATTGTTGGAACTATCAAAGAAGCTAATAGTTTAGTTGCGATGAGAGTGAATCTTCAAGAAGAAAGACAAGAAGAGATGGAAGTTTTACAAAAAGAAATGACATCTAGTAAATCAAATGAAGAAAAAAATAATGCTTATGAAAAACTTAAGTATTTAAATGAAGTTCAATCAAAAGAAGAAGACAGCGAATTAAAAATTAAAAATAAGTTAGGTTTAGATTGTTTTGTTAAAATTGAGAATTCTAATATAAACTGTGTTTGTATTTCTGATAATCATAACGAATCTATGGCTAATCAAATAATGAGATTATTACAAGAAAATTATGATACAAAACGAAATATAACTGTTAAATTTCAAAAAAGTTAGCACTTTTATAAATATTACATACGATATAGTAGGTGATATGATGTCTAGTTCTATTTTAACAACAAGAGAAAAGAAGATATTCGAATTATTAATTCAAGATTATACTACTAAAGAAATTGCGAATACATTTGGAATTAGTGAAAAAACAGTTCGTAATCATATATCTAATGTAATACAAAAACTTGGAAGTAGTAGTAGAAGTGGGGCAGTAGTTGAATTATTAAAATTAAATGAAATATCTTTTTAACGTACTAAATAGTACGTTTTTTTCATATATTTTTTTAGGTGATTTTATTGTTACGAAAAAAATGTATTCAAAAGATTTTTAGAACTACTATATGTTTGTTTTTATTACTTGTAGTTTCAACAATATCAAATTTATCTAATAAGATTTCTCCAGTAATGCTTGATATTGAAGATGTGACTATGGCTGGCAATTCTTATATTTATGTAATGGATAAAAGTGGATATTTGGTTAAAAGACCAATTTATTTGCAATCTGAGGATTTAAATGAAAATGTATTAAAGATAGTATTTTATTTAAAGAATAAGAATCTTATGTACTCTAATGGATTATTAAATGAAAAATTAGAAGTGTTAAGTATTAATTTTGATGAGAAGTACTTAACTATAGATTTTTCTTGTGATTTTTATGAGACTGAAGATTTAAACAGTAGTGTTTCATCACTTATTTATAGTTTGATGGAATTAGATGGTGTTAAAGGTGTTACTATTTTGGTTGAAGGTGAGTATCTAAAAGGTTATCCTAAAATAATAAATAAGGATATTTCTATTATTAATCCTAGCTTTGAATTAACTAGTAGAGATGATGTTTCTAAGGTTGTGATTTATTATTTATTAGAAGATGATGGTAAATACTATTATGTTCCAGTTACTAAGTATTTAAATGATAATAGGGAGAAGATTGATATTTTAGTTGATCAATTATCTTCAAACTCTTCTATGGAGTTAATTAGTGTTGTTAATAGAGATTTAGAGTTAATTGATTATCGTGAGGAGAATGATATGCTTATTCTAAATTTTAATCATGCATTATTTGATTCTAATGATAAAGTTTTAGAAGAAGTATTATATTGTATTTCTTATTCGGTGTTTGATAATTATGATGTATCTATGGTTTTATTTGAGGTAGATGGTAAAAATGTTGGAAATATTGAGAAAAATCACTTGTAATATAAAAAAAGTACTTGAAATATCAGTACTTTTATTATATAATCTTAGTTGTCAGTTGAAATATGTCTGCGTAGCTCAGCTGGATAGAGCAATCGCCTTCTAAGCGATCGGTCAGGCGTTCGAGTCGCCTCGCGGACACCATTTTGTAATAAGAATCATTGTTTATCAATGATTTTTTTGTTTGAATTGATTTAATTATTTAAAATATATATAATATCTCTTCAAATGTGGGGGTTTTATGAAAAATAATAATAGTAATAATTATATTTCTATAAAAAAGTTATTTAATGCATGTCGGTATTATAATCAAGAGTATCATGATATTTTAAAATATTTAAATAGTTCATTTTATTTAAAGAATAATTATATTACTGATTATGGTGTGGATATTTATGATTATAAGAATGATTATTTAGTTTTATCTGGACATACACCTTTTGATTGTTTTAATAATGAGTATTTGTATTTTAAATTAGATGGTTCTTGTGTTGTTCCTGGAGTTGAATTAAAAACTCAAAAAGAAAAAGAAAAATATGATGAAGTAATATCTAGATATTGTGGAGAAATTACTGATGCAATAATACTTTTAAAAAGATTTAAAGATTTTAAAACAAGTAGTCGTAAAGATATTAAATTACTTGGTTCTTCTTATTTATTAAATATTAATTCATTCTATATGGGTTTATCATTAAAAAATGATGGAACGACTACTTTTTATGTACAAAGGGATTTTTATTTTGATTCTATTGATTATAAATCTAATTCTTCTAAGTTTATTGATGAATTTAGTAGAAATGAAAAAGATATTATAAATAATAGTTATGTAAATATTAATGATTTGCCTAAGTGGTGTGTTGATTCAATTTATGATTATTCTAATAGGGATGCTTTTAATAGATTTATTAATAAATTCAAAAAGAATCGTGCATCTTCTGATATTATTTCTAATTTAAAGAAATCAGAACAAAATGAAGATGCAAAGAATAAGAAACTTAATTCAATTATTCAAGAAATAAGTGGACTTATAAATGAGGCAAGTCTTTTGTTTTCTGAAGATGATTATAAAAGATTTGTTTTAGATGATTATAGTATTCTATTTGAGAAGAAAGATGATCATTTGGAAATTAGAAAAGATTTTGTATCTCTTCTTAAGTATATTGATTTATCTTTTGTACCTTTCGATAATGTATATGTATCGGGTATAGATTTTACTGATTGTAATATGTATTTTAATCCTCAAAAGGTTTATAAGAAAGATTTGAGTTTTTGTATTTTTGGAGATGCAGATAAAAAAGAAAATGTTTTACCTTTTAGTATTTTTACTAACTTTAGAGGCGTTGATTTAAGAGGAACTGTAATAAATGATTCTCATTCTGATTTTCGTTATAATTTAGTTGGTGCTATCGTTGATGAAAATACATCTATAACTTTTTCTAATGATAGTAAAAATAAGGATTTTTTAAAGAAAAAAGATATGTAGTCATATCTTTTTTTATTTTTTTTATTTTTTTTTTAATTTTTTTTATGAAAACCTTCTTTCATTACGAACAATATATATAGGAGGTGAGAGAAAAGCGTGATGAAAGTAGTGTTGCAAGACGGGATAAAAGATTGTGGTGTTTGTTGTCTTTTAAGTATTATTCGATTTTTTGGAGGAGATGTATCGAGGGAATATCTTAGGAAGATAACTAATACTGGAAAAGATGGAGTTTCGGCTTACAACTTAATTGAGGCAGCAAAGGAGATTGGCTTTAGTGCTTATGGAGTAGAGGGCGACTTGAACAAAATAGAAAATAATAACTTACCCTGTATTGCCCATATTCATGTTAATAAGAACTACCAACACTTTGTTGTTATCTATAAAATTGAAAAGAATAAAGTTACGATTATGGATCCTGCTAAAGGAAAAAGAATAATTCAGAAAAGTGAATTCTTGTTGATGTCTTCTGGTAAGTATATATTTTTTACAATTAAGAAAAAGTTACCTATTATTAAAATTCAGAATATTTTATCAAAAACACTTATAACTTGTCTAAAGAAAAATTTTATTTTTATTTGTTTATTCACTTCCACACTTTTATTTATTGAAATACTGATTTCGTTTTATTTTAAATATATACTTACTTATGGCATTAATTATTCTATTAAGAATAATATTCCTATGATTGCATTGATGATTTTTATTTTGAGTTTTCTTTTATTCTTAATTCATATTATTTATGATCGTTATCTTTATAAAATTCTTTTCAATTTCGATGAAAAGGTCACTTTTATTACGTTTCAGCAGCTACTCTTGCTTCCTTATTTTTATTATAAAAATAGAACTACTGGTGAGGTGTTGTCGAGATTTCATGATTTAAATAGTGTAAAAAATTTTCTTGTGTCATTTCTTAATTATTTTCTATCGGATTTTTTTAGAATTGTTTTATTTTTTCTACTATTACTTCATTATTCTGTAATTCTTTCTTTATGTTATCTATGTTATTTTCTTTTCTTCATGATTTATACCTTACTTCGAAGAAATAGAAAGAAAAAAGATTTTAAGTATATTAGAAAAGTAGAAGATTTTATAGAGACATCTATGATTGAAAGTATTAGTAATGTTGATACTACTAAAGGGAGTCATTTGGAAAAAAGATTCTATGATAAATTTCTTTTAAAGTATCGTCATTTATTAGAAAAGAATTATTCTTATTATTGTTCTATATCTATTGATTCTAATCTACAATTATTTGCTTATCATTTTTTAACTATATTAGTTATAACAATAGGGGCGTATTTAGTAATAGAAGGAAAAATGTTATTGTCAACTCTCATAATATATCAAACATTTTTTTCTTATTTATTAAGTTCTACTTCTAGATTTTTTCAATTCTTTGAACAATTATCAGATTTTGTTATTTGTTTTCAGCGTGTTAATGAATTGTTTACAATCGAAAAAGAAGATTTTTCGAAGAGTTATTATTATTTGAAATATGATTGTGCAGGTGATATTAGTTTTTCTAACGTTTGTTATTCAATTAATAATAAAAATATATTTGACTCTTTATCATTGACTATTACAAAAGGAGATAAAATATTTCTTTATGGTAGTAGTGGATGTGGAAAGAGTACATTAATGAAAATGCTCTTAAGATATATTGAAGTACCTTTTGGTAATATTTCTATCAATAACATAGATATTAATCATTATCATTTAGAAAATCTTCGGAAGTATATCACTTATGTTACTGCTAATGAAATGTTATATTATGATTCTGTTTATCAAAATATTTGTCTATACCAAGAGGTTTCAGAAGAGGAATTTATGAATGTAGTAAAGATTACTCGTGTAAATTCAATATTTGGAGATGATTTTTCTTCATATCAAGTTATGTTAGAAGAGAATGGTTCTTTATTTAGTAGTGGAGAAAGACAGAGAATAATTTTGGCACGTAGTTTATTGCGTAAAAGTAGTATTTATATTTTTGATGAGGCTTTTGGTCAAATTGATGTTGAATTAACAAATAGTATTATTAAAGATATTATTTTGTATTTAAAAGATAAAACTGTTATTGTCATTAGTCATCGTAAGAATTGTAAGAAATATTTTGATAGAGCTATTAAACTAGAGAAAGGGAAAATATATGAATCTAAAAAACTATGAGAGGTATTTTTTGTTTAACCATTCCATTATTATATTAGTTTTATTAATCACCTTTATTCTTTATTATGCCTTTAATAGTTTCGTTTCTAAATATTTATCTTTTCAATGTGTTTTTAATGATTCTAATAAAATAGAAGTATTTGTTTCAAAGAAAGATTATAAATTATTATGTCAAAATTCATCTTTATATATAGATCAAAAAAAGTACGCATATAAATTTGAAAACATTTCAAAGCTATCTCTGAATGGAAAAAAGTATTATTCTGTTCAACTATCATTATTAAAAGATACAAATTATCAAGTAGGGGATATTTCAACTATTCATGTTTTTATGAAAAAGGAAAAATTAATTGATATTTTTAAAATAATATGGAAGGATGATTTGGATGGAAAAACTTAATGATGCAGATTTATCTAATTTAAAAGGGGGATTTACATTGAGTGTTTGGAGTGCCTTAGGTATTACAGCTTTGGTAGTCTTTTTATCTGGTGTCTTAGAGGGTATTACTAATCCAGATAAGTGTCGCTCATGAGTGTGATTCAAGATGAAGAATTAATGAAGATTCGTGGTGGTGAAAGTATTTCGTCTAGTATGGTGAACGCTTTTACAAATGTTATAAAAATATTATATGAAGCTGGTCATAGTTTAGGTTCTGCAATACGTAGAATAGGAGAAGGAAATCTATGTCCACTAGAATAATTAAGATAGTTGGAGTCCTTGTTTTACTTATTATTTGTGTACCTTTATCTTCATATCTTTTAGCGTTTTTTTACAATTGTGGGATATATTTTGGAAATTTTATGCGAAATTTGGCTCACTTTGTCATTTTTTGTTAAAAAAATAAAGAAAATGTGTTGAAAATAAAATAATTCTTTGTTATAATTCTTGGTAGTTGAAACGAAGGGAGGGATAGAATGGCAACTAAAGTTACTGTTAGAGGAAATTTAGATCAAGCTCTAAGAAAGTTTAAACAAAAAGTGGCAAGAGATGGTGTCCCTTCAGAATGGAAAAAAAGAGAAGCTTACGATAAACCAGGTGTTAGAAGAAGAGCTGCTAAAAAAGAGGGAATCAAGAATTCTCAAAAAAGAAACCGCGCAAATAATAGAGATTATTAAAATCTCTATTTTTTTTATTATTTTTTTATTGTATAATATGTGGTAAGGAGATGAGATTATGGTTGAACAATTACAAAAAGATATGATCGAAGCAATGAAGGCTCATGAAAAAGAAAGACTTACTGTAATTCGTATGATTAAAGCTGGTATGACTCAAGAGAGAATTGATCATAAGAGAGAAGAAAATGATGAATTACTAATTGAAGTTGTTAATAAACAAATTAAAATGAGACGTGATTCTATTACTGAATTTGAAAAAGGTGGAAGAAACGATCTTGTTGAAAAAACTCAAGCAGAAATTGATATTTTAATGAACTATTTACCAGAACAATTAAGTAGTGAAGAAGTTGTTAAAGTTATTGATGAAATTTTTGATGAGGTAAAGCCAGAAAGTCAAAAAGATATGGGTAAAGTAATGGGACTTGCTAAGACTAAGTTAAATGGTAAAGCAGATATGAAAGAAGTAAGTACTATTATTCGTGAAAAACTTCAAAATCTATAAAGAAATACAATTCGTATTTCTTTTTTTTTTGCATATAATACGATAGGTGATCTCTTTGAAGGATAAGATAAATCGTTATTTTAATGATACTGAATTTCGTTATACCATTTTTAGTAATAGATTACATATTATTAATTATTCACGAATTATTACTTTGGAAGATAATCGTATTTCTATTATTGCTAATAATAAAAAGATTATATTTAAAGGTAATGGTTTTATATTAGATAAATTAATGGATAATGAAGTATCTGTTCTTGGTAATGTTCTAGGAGTGGAAGTTTATGATGACTAAATATCGTATTCGTATTGTTGGCAAGAATTGTACTTATTTTTTGAATTTATTAATTCAAAGAAATATTACGATTTATTCTTTTGAAAAAAGTGATAAATATTTAATTATTGTTATATCTTTAGAAGATTATAAAAAAATTAAGAAGATTAGAAGTTCTTATAAGATTGAAGTACTTGAAGTATATGGTTCTCTACATTATAAAAATATTATTAAGAATAATTGGTTCTTTATTCTTTCTTTTTTTCTATCACTATTGTTACTTATTTTTTCTAGTTTTTTTATATATGATATAGAAGTTGAAACTAGTGATTTAAAAATAAAGAAGATGATACTTGAGGATTTAAAAGTGAGGGAAATTGCTCCTTTTAGATTAAAAAAGGATTATGATTATCGAACTAAAGTAATATCTGAAATATTATTAGAAGAAAGAAATAATATAGAATGGTTAGATATTAAAACTATGGGTACTAAATATAAAGTTTTCGTAGTTGAAAGAGTCATAGATAATTCTAGTGATGAATGTTATCCATCAAATATAGTTGCGAATAAAGATGCTTTTATTACAAATATTGATGCTACTTATGGAGAAGTTAATACTGCTTTATTCAGATATGTAAAAAAGGGAGATATTTTAATTAGTGGGGATATTCATAATAAAGAAGATATTATGAATAGAAGATGTGCTAGTGGGAAAGTATTTGGTGAAGTATGGTATCAAGTTAAGGTGGAAGTACCAAAACATTATCATGAAGAGAACGTTACGGGTAGAATACATAGAAGCATTGGATATGAATTCTTTCATTTTAAATCAAAAGATTATTTTAAAACTTATAAAAGAAAAGAAATACCAATATTAGATAATCCTATATTACATTCTAGATTATATTATTTAGAAGCAATGGAGACTAAAGTAATAGATAAAGCTTTTACTATAAAAAATATTGATAAATATGGTGTTTATTTGGCAGAGAAAAAACTGTTATTAAAATTACCAAAAGATAGCAAGATTATTAAGAAAAAAATTTTGAAAAAGGAAGAGAATAATAGTAGAATAATAGTAGAGGTATTCTTTAAAGTTAATGAGGATATTGGAATTAAAAAACGAATAGAGGAGGAGTCATATGTTAGAGAATCTGAATAGTACTATACAGAGTATTGTTAATCTTACTTGGCCAATGATTGTTATTTCTACTGTTGTCCTTGTTTCTATGAGAATTACTTATTTATTAAAACATAAAGAAAAAATAGTTTTATATAAAGAATTATTAATGCTAAGTTTTATTCTTTATATTCTTTGTTTGTTCCAAGTTGTTACATTTCAAGATGATGTTACATGGAGTACAAATAATTTTATTCCATTTAAAGAGATTTTGCGTTATAATATGGGCAGTCGTTTATTTATGAAGAACGTTATTGGAAATATGGCGATGTTTTTACCATATGGTTTCTTTGTTAGTTACTATTTGAGAAATGATAAACCATATTTAACTATATTACTTACTTTGATCACTTCATTTTCAATTGAGTTTGTTCAATTAATGATTGGGAGAGTATTTGATATTGATGACATTCTTTTAAATTTATTAGGTGGTTATGTTGGTTTCTTAATCTATTATTATATTCATAGGTTTTGGGAACGATTACCAGCAGTATTCCGTACAGAGTTATTCTTGAATATGGTTTCTGTAATTATATTGTTATTTATTATTGCTTTGATATAGGAGAGTTTATGGATAGTAGTAAAATTGAAATATTTAATCAAGTTGGTGAAGAGATACCTGAATTAGAGACAGTAGAGAAAGTGTTATATTCAGCTATTGAAAAAGAAGGATTGGAAGGAATTAATTTTAATTTAATTATTGTGGATAATCCTTATATTCATGAATTGAATAAGACTTATCGTAATATTGATAGGGAAACAGATGTTATTACATTTGCTTTAGAAGATGATGATACAATGGTTCTTCCTGATAATATTCGTGTTCTTGGAGATATTTATATATCTATTGATAAAGCTAGAGCGCAAGCAGAAGAATATGGTCATTCTTTTTTACGAGAGATATGCTTTTTAGCAGTTCATGGTTTTTATCATTTATTAGGATATGATCATCAAACACCAGAAGAAGAAAAAGTTATGTTTGGTAAACAAGAGGAGGTACTAAGTAGTTATGGCATTACTAGATAGATTCCTTGAAAAATTATTACGTCGTAGTCCAAAAAGAAATAAAGATACAGGAAACGCTTTACAACGTTATTGGAAAAGTTTTAATCATGCTTTAGATGGTATTATTTATGCTTTAAAGTATGAACATAATATGATTATTATTCTTATTGCGACAATTGTTGCGGTAGGATTAGGTATTTGGCTAAAGATTGCTTTATTTGAATGGTTATTTATCATGTTTATATGTGGTGCTATTGCGGCTTGTGAAATGATAAATTCATCAATTGAGGCAACAATCGATTTAATTACAACAGAGGAACATCCTCTTGCAAAAATTGCAAAGGATACAGCAAGTAGTGCAACTTTAATTTTATGTATAGTTTCTTTGATTGGAGGTATTCTTATCTTCTTACCAAAGATTATTGAATTATTTTAGGAGGTAGTATGTTAGAGAAGTTAATCGAATTACAAAAGAATAGTTATAGTCCATATTCTCATTATGCAGTATCAGCAATTGCTGTTATGAAAGATGGACGTGAGTTTGTTGGTGTCAATGTAGAAAATGCAGCATATGGTGCAAGTATTTGTGCTGAACGTAGTGCTATATTATCTGCCATCAGTAACGGATATAAAAAGGGAGATTTTAAAGAGTTATATGTAATGGTTTCTAGTGGAGAAGTTGGAACTCCATGTTTCCAATGTAGACAAGTTATTTCAGAATTATTTGATAAGGATTGTATCGTTCATTGTTGTTCTACTAAGGGAGTAATTGAGGATCATACAGTTTCTGAATTATGTCCTTATCCGTTTGGAAGTGATGACTTACAATGAAATGTGGATTTGTTAGTTTAGTAGGAAGACCTAATGTTGGAAAGAGTACATTATTAAATAGTTTGCTTGGTATGAAGTTAGCTATTACTTCTGATGTTAGTGGTACTACTAGAAATGTTATTCAAGGAATTTATAATGATGAAGATTCTCAAATTATATTTGTAGATACTCCTGGTATTCATAAGCCAAATCATAAAATTGAGAATTTAATGAATAAGAAAGCTTATAACAATACTGAAGGTGTTGACATCATATTATTCTTAATTGATGCTGCTTCTGGATTTGGTAGAGGAGATCAATTTATCTTAGATAAAATTAAAGATAGAGATATTCCAGTTTTCTTATTATTAAATAAGATTGATCAAGTTAAAGATAAGACAAAATTACTTGAGCAAATTAATGAAGTAAAAGATTTATATAATTTTGCAGAGATTATTCCAATTAGTGCAAAAGGTAAGAATAATATTGATGAGTTATTAAAAAGTATTAAGTCTCATTTAAATGAGATGGAAAGTATTTATTCTGAAGATGAACTTACAAATGTTACAACTAGATTTATAATGGCTGAATTTGTAAGAGAGAAAATACTGGAACTTACTCATGATGAGATACCTCATACAGTAACTTGTTATGTAGAAAACTATGAAGAGAATAAGAAATGTGTTCATATTCAAGTATTAGTTGTTGTTGATCGTGATAATGTTAAAAAGATTATTATTGGTAAGGGTGGTTCTATGTTAAAAGAAATCGGTACTAGAGCACGTGCTGATATGGAAGCATTCTTAGGAAAGAAAGTTTATTTAGAGACTTTTGTTAAGACTTTAAAGAACTGGAGAGATCAAGAAAAATACTTCGTTGAATTAGGTTTAAAAGACGAAGATGAATAATTTTGTATAAAGAAGCATAAAATCACCACTATAGAGATAGAGGTGATTTTAACATGAGTAAACAAGAAAAAATATTATGGGATTTATTTCAAAAAACAGGTGATATTAAATACTATAATTTATTACAAAAATTAAGAAAGAAGTAGATAATTATGAAACTAGAAAGTGTCGAAGGAATTGTTCTTAGTGAAGTTAACTATAGTGAATCTAGTAAGATACTTAATGTTCTTACTAAAGAATATGGTCTTATAGGTATTATGTCTAAAGGTTGCCGTAATGTTAAGAGTAAACTTCGTGGGGTTAGTCGTAAACTAATTCATGGCACTTTTCATATTTATTATAAAGAGGATGGAGTATCTACTTTAGCTAATGTTGATTTATTAAATTCTTTTTCTAAAACTATGATGGATTTAGAAAAAATTAGTTATGCTTCTTATATTTTAGATTTAGTGTTGCAAGTAGTAAGACAAAATAATGATGGAGAGATATTTGATTTATTAAGAGATAGTTTAATAAAAATAGAAGATGGTTTTTCTCCATTTATAATAATGAATATATTGGAGTTAAAACTATTAGATTTTTTAGGTGTACATCCTGAACTTGATGCATGTAGTTTATGTGGAAGTACAAAAAATATTGTTTCTTTATCTAGTAGTGATCATGGATTTGTATGTGGTGCTTGCTATACTAATCAAAGGATTGTCTCAGAAGAAGTTATTAAAATGATTAGAATGTACCAGTATGTAGAGATTTCTAATATTACTAAATTAGAAGTTTCAGATGATGTAGCAAATGAGATTAATACTTTCTTAGATGAGTATTATGAAAGATATACTGGTTTATATATAAAAAGCAAAGATTTTATGAAGCAAATAAATAGATTATATGAGAAGAAGGATTAGTACTTCTTCTTTTATTTGACATTTTTTTACAAATATGATATAATTATTACACTTTTGAAGGGGTAAGGTTTCGAAAGTAATTTGGGGGTTCAATTTATGAAATATCGTAGTGAGCAAAGAAATATCTTTGTATTGGATTGTATTATGTTTGTTATATCAATTATCAGTCTATGTGTTTTTACCGGTTTTTATTTATTGATTGAGAATGATGCAAGAAATGTATTACTATTATTTGATATTTATGGAATTACTACATTAGTTGAATCAGTAAAAGGAGTTACTTCTTACTGGGATGCTAATAAGATAAAAAAATGTAGTCGTAAAAGAGTTAATCCAAAATTATTCTATTCTCGTTCAAGAGGAGTAGAAAAAACAATATAGGAATGGTAAGTAAAAGTCTATATTCTTTATAAAAATAAGTTCTTGACTTTAATATAAAAAGAGATTATATTATTTGCATAAGTGTGATGACAGGTGTGGAATACCTCGAGCAGTATGAATAAGAGCTGATTCTTCTAGAATAAGTAAGGTGGAACCGCGGATATTATATTCGTCCTTACATTATTCTAGAAGTTTTTTTATTCTACTTTAGTATTCTGCATATATAAGGAGGGATAAATATGGATAAAATCACAATGGAAAAAATGGTTAATTATTGTAAACAATATGGTTACGTATTCCAAGGAAGTGAGATCTATGGTGGTTTAGCTAATACTTGGGATTATGGTCCATTAGGTAAAGAATTAAAAGAAAATATCAAAAGAGAATGGTGGAAAACATTTATTCAAGAAGAAAAGAATAGTTATGGATTAGATGCTGCTATCTTGATGAATCCTGAGGTTTGGGTTGCAAGTGGACACGTTGCAAGTTTTGCAGATCCATTAATAGATTGTAAGTCTTGTAAGACTAGACATCGTGCTGATAAGTTAATTGAAGATTTTACTAAAGGTGAAGAAACTGGTGATGGATGGAGCAATGAGAAGTTAGAAAATTTCTTAAAAGATAATAAAGTTCCTTGCCCTAAATGTGGTAAAACTGACTTTACTAGTATTCGTCAATTTAACTTATTATTTGAAACTCATATGGGTGTTACTGAAGACTCTTCTTCAAAAGTATATTTAAGAGGTGAAACTGCTCAAGGTATATTCGTTAACTTCAATAATGTACAAAGAAGTCAAAGAGCTAAAGTACCATTTGGTATTGGACAAATTGGTAAAGCTTTCCGTAATGAGATTACTCCAGGAAACTTTATTTTCCGTATGCGTGAGTTTGAACAAATGGAATATGAATTTTTCTGTAAACCAGATACAGATTTAGAGTGGCATAAATACTGGAAACAAAAATGTTTAGATTTCTTAGGAAGTTTAGGTATTAATAAAGATAATTTACGTTATCGTGATCATTCTCCTGAAGAGTTAGTATTCTATAGTAAGGCAACAACTGATATTGAATACAAGTATCCTATGGGATGGGGAGAATTATGGGGTATTGCAGATCGTACTAATTATGACTTAAGTGTACATGAAGAACATTCTAAAACAGAATTAAAATACTTAGATCCTGAAACTAATGAAAAATATATTCCATATGTTATTGAACCTAGTGTTGGAGTAGACAGATTATTCTTAGCTGTACTATGTGATGCGTATGATGAAGAAGAATTAGAAGGTGGAGATACTAGAGAAGTATTACGTATTTCTCCAAAACTTGCTCCATATAAAGTTGCAGTATTACCACTTACTAAGAAATATCACTCAGAAAAAGCAGATGAAGTATATCATGATTTAGCTAAAAAATTTATGGTTAGTTATGATGAAGCTGGTTCTATTGGTAAACGTTATCGTAGATGTGATGCAATTGGTACACCTCTTGCAATTACTGTAGATGATGAAACAATTAATAATGGTACAGTAACAGTACGTGATCGTGATACAATGAAACAAGTTACTATAAAATTAGAAGAAGTAGAAGACTATATTAATAACGTTATTAATAAATAGAAGGTTCTCCTTCTTTTTTTTTGTAAATTTACAAATAGACGTTTTTTTTCATTGCAAAATCCTCTTTCTGTGTTATAATTTTTATAGAATAGGTGAAGATAAGGTTGAGGTGATTTGAACATGAAACTTAAACTGAGCTTCGGTTCTATTATTGCCGATATACTGATTGTGCTTGGGACTGTTATAATTATAGGAAATATTTATTTAATATCTGTTGGAATGAAAGATGATAGTTTACATTCCATATTTGGTTATAAGTTCTTAGTTGAATTATCTGATTCTATGAAAGATGCCATTAGAACTGGTGATTTAGTCATTATTCAAGATACTGAAATAAAAGATATTAAGAAGAATGATATTTTATCTTATAGAGATGAAAAAAATAATGCGATTATTACTCACAGGGTTGTCGATGTTGTACAAAAGGATGGTAAAACATTCTTTGAGACCAAAGGAGATAATAATAAAAGTTTGGACTTAGGACTAGTAAAAGCTGGAGCAGTTGAAGGTGTTTATGTTACTAAGGTTGCTAATCTAGGATTTGTATTAGTATTCTTAGGAAGTACTGCTGGTAAAGTGGTTTCAGTATTAGTTCTTGTTATTATATGTCTAATAACCTTATTTGTTTATGAATTGAAAAAGAGTAACAAAAAGAAAAAAATAGAAGAGCTCGAAATAATCTAAAGGAGGTGAAACTGTGAAAAATAGAAAAAATTTTGTTTTATTAGGTATTCTTTTATTAGTCGCAGTTACATCGGGAGTTGTTGCTGTTACTTATTCACGTTATATTACTACTGCACAAGGTAATTCATCTGCTACTGTTGCAGCATGGAATATTACAATTAATAATGATGGGGATGTTGCTACTACAAATACATTCACATCAAATGATTTTACTTGGAGAAACAATAATTCAGCAGGTAATGTTTTAGCTGATCACATTGCACCTGGAGTTACTGGAGAAACATCTATTTTATTAGATGCTACAAATACTCAGGTTGATGTTGAATATAGTATTACTATCGATACTCAAGATTTAGTAAATAACTTTGCTGGTTGTTCACAATTATCAATTACTATTGGTTCTGGTGTTGATGCTGTAACATTAGATTTTAATGATAATAGTGGTGATCCTATTTCTTATGAAGGAAATATTTGGTTAACCTCAGCTGATAAGACTGTAACAATTCCAATTACAATTGATTGGGCTAATGAAAACTCTAATAACGAAAGTGATACATTGATTGGTGCAACTATTAGTTCAATAGATATTCCAGTATCTGTAACTGTATCTCAAGTGGTATCATCATAGTCTTTGTGACTTTGTTCAAAAAAGGTCTAGCGATGTATTTCGTTAGACCTTTTAAAATAATAAAGTGAGGAATATAAAAATGAAAAGAAAAACTAAATTATTTATTTTGCTCACGGTAATTATCTTATTAATAGTAATTACTTTTTTCATTTTATTTAATGTCTTTTTAGGTTATTCAAATAATAATACTGGTGACCGTGATGGTAGTTTAGATGTTTTTGTCATTGATGATGGTTCTGGTGATGATAAGCCTAAGTCTGAAGATAAGAAACCAGTGGGCCCTATAAAAAATATTTTTGAACAATTTATTGATTGGATTACTGGTGGAGATGAGGAGAAAATTGATAGTCCGGAAAAGCCTATTAATGATGATCCTGAGCCTTTAAATGTAATTATAGAGCCTGTTGTTGATACTGATTCTGTCGATGGTGAATTAGTTGAGGCAGATTCTAATATGATTTGGGATTCTACTAATACTATTCATGTTTTTAAAAATCAACAATTTAATAATACTAATTTAATTGCTCCAGGTAGTTATGGGGCATATCATTTTCAAATTCAAAATAAAACATCTTTTCCTATTATCTATAATCTTGAATTTGAAGAAGACAATTTAATTAATGTAAATATGCTTTATCGTTTGAGAAAGAATGATAAATGGATTGTGAAAAAATGGACTAAATTACCTGATATTTTCTTGGAAAGTTATCGTGTTGAATCTTCTGTTAATGATGATTATGTTCTAGAGTGGAAATGGTTTGATGCGGATAATGATTCTGAATTAGGTAGAGCAAGTAGTTTTTCTCCTTTAGAATATCGTATGTCTTTACGTATCTCTGGATACGGAGATTACGAAGATGAAGAAACTGATAATACAGAAAATATTGAAAGTAATACTGAAAATACGGAAAATTCAGATAATTCTGGATAAGATATATAATAAGGGTGTGAAAATATGAGAAAGGGTAATACTTATGTAGAAATTCCTAACTCTGATATTCACGAAAAAATAAAAAATAAAAAGAGTATTCGAGTTAATAAAGGAAATTATCATAAGACAAAATTCTTTTTAAAGACCATTTTAGGGTTTTTAATTGTTTTTGTCGTTGTTATACCTTTTACATATGCACGTTATACTGAGAGTGGTTCGAAAGTACAGAGTGCGCAAGTTGCGACTTGGTCATTTAAAATAGGTGATAGTAGTACTAGTTATGATATAGATCTTGCTGATACTATTACTCAGAATAATTATTCTATGTCTAAAGTAGTTCCTGGTACTTGTGGAATTATTCAATTTAGTATAGATTTTCGTAGTACTAAAGTAGATACAATTTATTCTATATCTGTAGATACTAATAATACTAATATACCAAGTAATTTACATTTATATGAGGATAGTAATTATACTATTCCTTTTACAGGTTACTCTGGTACTGTTACTTTAAATAATATTAGTTCTACTTTATTAAAGAGAGTTTATTGGAAATGGGAGTTTACTAATACAGATGAGTCTAGCTGGGCTAATGAAGAGATAGTTTTAACTTTAAAGACAGAGGCTCAACAAAAGGCTTCATAGGAGGGACGTAGTATGAGAAAAAAATGGAAGAAACTAAGTAGAAAACAAAAGAAAAGAATATTACTACTTATTGAACTTGTATTAGTTTTTATTCTTCTTCCTGGTTCTTATGCTTTATATAAGGGATTGGTTAATGTCAATGTTACTACTGTTGCTGGTGAGATGATAAGCGATATTGAGATAGACCAAAGAGATTCTTATATTGAGAATAATGTACCTTATTTTTATGTAACTGTTAAGAATTATAGACAGAATGGTACTAATACATTACTTACTGCTACTGCTTTTGATTATACTTTAGTTATTAGTAATAAAGATGGTTCTAATGGAAAGTTTTCTTATGTAGATGAGAGTGGTAATTCGAATAATGAATACGTATCTACGTTACGTATAGAAAATTGTCATTTAGATCAATCAATGGATTCAGAAAGATTTAAAATATACGTTAGTCGTGATGGTAATTTACGAACTCAAGTAGATTATAAAGTACAAATTGAGGCTGATCAAGCTTCATCAAGTAATTAATTATTAGGAGGTGAATATTATGAAGAAACTTAAGTATTTATTAATACTTGTTTTATTCGTTTCTTTATTTTATTCAGTTCCTATTTCTTTTGCCAAGTTTAGAGCTGTTAAATCTTTGGAAGGTACTATTGTAGTTCCTGAAAATAATTACTGTTTAAATAATAATATTAATACTTTAAGTGATTGTATGTTAGCTATGGATAATTATAATACTAATATAAATACTGCAAAATCGATTATTAGTAGTAAAGGTACTCCTGATTTTAGTAAGATTGCGCCTGAAGTAAAATATCGTCAAAATGGTTTTGTATCAGAGACTGGTACTTTTAATACTGTTGATTATTTTATGATTTCTGATAGTTATACTTTTAATCCTAGTGCAGGTACTTTTAGTTTAGTAGATGCATCAAGAGTAGTAATTGATGAAAATATGGAGTCTTATGTGGATAAGTATACTTGTGCAGATACTAATTCTTCTGGATGTAGTAGTTTATATAAGATAGTTACTGATACTAATGATGGAACTACTTATACTATTACAAGTTATACTAAAAACACTTCTTCTGTTTATGATGTTATTGATACTGATAATGGACTTTATGCAGCTAATGATGATTTGGGTACTTCTTATTATTATCGAGGTAATGTTAAAAATAATTATGTTTATTTTGCACATTCTTATTGGAGAATAGTAAGACGTAATGGTGATGGTACTGTTAGATTAATGTTTTATAATTGGGGCATTGATAATGGTACGTATGGTGATGAGTATCGTATTAATAAAAAGTATTATGATCCTACCTTTGTAGGGTGGATGTATAATGATGATGATTTTTCTACAACTGAAATTGAAAGTAGTGATGCTATATTTAATAATTATGATTCTAGAACTAATTATTATTTTGGTAAGAGTTATACATATGATTCTACTACTAAATTATTTTATTTAAGTGGTACTGTAGAGAATGGTGATGTTATTCAAACAGATTGGAAGACACACTATAATGATGTTTTAGATGGTAATTATATTTATTCTTGTTTTAGTACTGATTCTTTAAGTACAGGATGTCCTGTTTTAATGAAGATAAATAGTAGAAGAAGTAGTTCTGAGATTAATGTTCACTATTTATCATATTCTTCTACATCTTATAGTAATGCGGTTAAGAATGAGAAAGCTTCTGATATTATTGATAGACTTAATAGTTGGTATGATAGCTATATAGCGAATGAAACTGATAATGAGGGGCATTCTTATGCTGAGTATATCGCTGATGGAATATTCTGTAATGATCGTTCTTTATCAACTGAGGAAGATAATGGTAATGGATATTCCTTATCTCCAACAACACATTATGCTTCATGGGAACGTATTATTAATAATCACTTACCAATACTTACTTGTCCTAATAATAATGATAAGTTTGTGTTAGGAGGTTCATCTATTACATCAGATGCTAAAAAGTTAACTAAAGCGATTGGTTTATTGACTGCTGATGAAGTTGCGATGGCTGGAGGCTCTTATGATATAGATAATTCTAGGTTCTTTATGCATTATGGGGAAAACAAATATGTTTGGACATCAACTCCATCATTCTTCTCATCTTGGAGTAGAATAGCTTCCCTTTGGACTTTAAATAAACGAGGTTCCTTAACAAATTGGTATAATGTTAAGGATAGCGGAGCAATTAGACCAGTTGTTAATGTTAAAGCTAGTATTAAAATATATAGTGGAGATGGTACAATAGCTGCACCATATGATTTAGTTATAGAGTAGTCGAAAGACTACTTTTTTTGTATAATGATATTGGTGATTATATGAATAAAGTAATTATTGGAGTACCTTTACGTAGTGATAAGGATGAATTACAGAGATGTCATGAATATATTTTTGATAGTGTAAGACATGCAATTATTTCTCATGGCGGATTTGTTATGCCAATTAGTCCTGTTCAAGATATTAACTATTTTGATGTTAAGTCTAAGGATTGGCCTCTATTAACAGACTCTGAAAAAGATGATATTGATTATGCATTATCATTAATAGATGGTTTATTCATTCCTGGTGGTAATAAATTTAGTCCTTATGATAGGTATTTATTGGATAGGGCAATCGAATTAAAGATTCCTATATTAGGTGTATGTTTAGGTATGCAAATTATGTCTTGTTATAAAGAGGATTATTTTGTTACTAAGATTGAATCTGATATCGAGCATCGTAATATGACTGATAGGTATGTACATAAGGTTCGTATTGATAAGAATAGTATTCTTTATAAGATTCTAGGTAAAGAAGAGATTAAAGTTAATAGTCTTCATACATATAAAGCAAGTGAAAATTCATATTTTACTAGTATTGGATATAGTGAAGATGGTATACTAGAGGCAATTGAGCTTCCTGGTGATGTATTTTGTTTAGGAGTTCAATGGCATCCAGAAAAAATGGTTGACTACGATGAAGATGCAAATAAAATTATGCGTTATTTTATTAACGAATGTATGAAAAATAAATTTAAAAAAAGTGTTGACAAATAAGGGTTAGATACATATAATATTACTAGTCGAGAAAAAAAGGAAAGAGATTTATATCCACCTGAGTGCGAATAGTGCTAGGTCAAATGCCAGATTCGAAATTATTTCTAATGGTTTTTTGATGGTTAAGTGGATATAGTTTTATATCCGCTTTTCTTATTTATGGAGGTGTTAGGTATAGCAAATAATAAGAATGGCTTATTGATTAATGATCAAATAAGAGCTCGAGAAGTTTTAGTTATTGGACCAAATGGTGAGCAAGTAGGAGTTAAATCTTTACAAGATGCTTTAACACTTGCAAGTTATGCTTCATTGGACTTAGTACTAATTAGTCCAAACGCTAATCCACCTGTATGTAAGGTAATGGATTATAACAAATATCGTTATGAAAAACAAAAGAAAGAAAAAGAAGCATTAAAGAAACAGAAAGCAAGTATGTCTGAATTAAAAGAGTTCAGATTATCACCTGTAATTGATGTTGGAGATTTTGAGACAAAACTAAGAAATGCTACAAAATATCTAGAGAAAGGTGATAGAATCAAACTTACTATCCGTTTTAAAGGACGTCAAATGGCGCATACGGAATTAGGTAAAGAAGTTCTAGAACGTTTCGCTGACAGAGTTAAAGATTATGCGGATATCGATCAAAAACCTAAGTTAGATGGTAGAACAATGACAATGTTATTGGTACCTAAGAAAGACAAATAATAGTAGGAGGAATTAAACATGCCAAAGATTAAGACACATAAAGGTACAGCTAAAGTAATGACTAAACGTAAAAATGATATTAAAATTGGAAAACCAGGAAGTAGACACAATACTGGTTCAAAAAGTACAAACTTCAATAGAAGTTGTAGAAAGGGATCTAATTTAAGTAAAGCAGATCAAAATAGATTAAAGAATATTATCTAATCTAATTTACTAGAAGAAGGAGGAATTAAACATGGCAAGAGTAAAAAATGGTGCAGTTACAAAAGCACGTCATAAAAAAGTATTAAAAGCTGCTAAAGGTTATTTTGGTAGTAAGCATAGATTATACAAGTCTGCAAAAGAACAATTAATGCATTCTGGTCAATATGCTTTTAGAGATAGAAAACAAAAGAAGAGAGATTTCAGAAAGTTATGGATTACAAGAATCAATGCTGCTTGTAGAATGAATGAAATTAGTTATTCTAGATTTATTGAAGGATTAACTAAAGCTGGTGTTGAAGTTAACCGTAAGATGTTAAGTGAAATCGCTATTAATGATCCTAAAGCTTTTAGTGAATTAGTAAAAGTTGCTAAAGATGGAAAAGCTGGAAAGATTACTAAGGCTTCAGAAGTAGCTGGAAAAGAAGTTACAATTGGTGCTGCTAAAGCTACTAAGAAAGAAACTAAAAAAGAAGAAGTTAAAGAAGTAAAAGAAGAAAAGACTGAAAAGAAAGCTGCAAAAGCTGAAAAAGTTGATTATTCTAAAATGACAGTTGCTGAATTAAAAGAAGTAGCTGCTAAAAAGAAAATTTCTGTAACAGGAATGAAAAAAGCTGAAATTATTGAAGCTTTAGAAAAATAAACATATTAGTGGATTCTTATATCGAGTGCCCAATGGGTGATATATTTTAGAAACTAATAGAAGAAAAAACGAAGGAGAAAAAATTATGACAGTTATATCAATGAATTATTTATTAGAAGCTGGTGTTCATTTTGGACATCAAAAGAGAAGATGGAATCCTAAAATGAAGGAATATATCTTCACTACAAGAGATGATATTTATATTATCGATTTACAAAAAACAGTTAAGAAATTAGAAGAAGCTTATGAAGCTATGAAAGAAATCGCTGCTAATGGTGGAAAAGTATTATTTGTAGGTACTAAGAAACAAGCTCAAGAAGCAGCAGTTGAAAGTGCTACTCGTACAAACATGTATTTCGTAGATGAAAGATGGTTAGGTGGTACTTTAACTAACTTCAAGACTATCCGTTCAAGAATTCGTAGAATGGAAGAAATTGAAAATATGGAAAAAGATGGAACTTTCGAAGCATTACCTAAGAAGGAAGTTATCCAAATCCGTAAAGAATACGATAAATTAAACAAGAACTTAAGAGGAATTCGTGAAATGAAGAGATTACCTCAAGCATTAGTTATTGTTGATCCTCGTAAAGAAGAAATCGCTATTAAAGAAGCTCATATCTTAGGAATACCAGTATTTGGTGTTGTAGACACTAACTGTGATCCAGATGTTGTAGATTATGTTATTCCAGGAAATGATGATGCAGTACGTTCTGTAAAATTATTAATTGGTGCTTTAACTAACGCTATTGCTGAAGTTAACGGAAATGAAATTATCGACTATATTTCTGATGAAGATAAAGGTAAAGCAAATGCTAAACCTGCTAAGAAAGAAGAAAAAGTTGAAGTTGATGAAGTAAAAGAAGAAGTTAAAGAAGAAAAACCTGCTAAAGCTAAGAAAGCTGAAGTAAAAGAAGAAAAAGCTGAAGAAGTTGATTATTCTAAAAAGACTGTAGCTGAATTAAAAGAAATCGCTGCTGAAAAAGGTATTTCTACAAGTGGAATGAAAAAAGCTGACATTATTGATGCTTTAACTAAATAATAGAAATGAATTAGGAAGGAGGATGGGCAACCATTCTTCTTTTTGTTTAAAAAACTCTTTTTTAGAGTTAATTTATACGTTATAATATTTATTGTTTGGAGGATTTATTATGTACAAAATTACAGATGTTAAAGAATTAAGAGAAAGAACTGGAGCAGGAATGATGGATTGTAAAAAAGCCCTAGAAGCTTGCGACGGTGATATTGATAAGTCAATCGATTGGTTAAGAGAAAAGGGTATTGCTAAAGCTGCAAAGAAAGAATCAAGAATTGCTGCTGAAGGTTTATGTCAAATTAAAACAGAAGGAAATACTGCAGTTATCGTAGAAGTTAACAGTGAAACTGATTTCGTTGCTAAGAATGCAGAATTTACATCTTTTGTTGATTATATCGTTGATCAATTATTAAAGAATGATGTTGAAACATTAGAAGAAGCATTAGAAATCAAAGATGGTGGAGAAACTATCAATGATAAATTAATCGCTTTAGTTGCTAAAATTGGAGAAAAGATTTCTTTCCGTAGATTTAAAAAAGTAACTAAGAATGATGATGAAGTATTCGGAACTTATAAGCATATGGGTGGAAAGATTGGTACTATTATCGTACTTAAGGGTGCTAATGAAGAAGTAGCTAAGGATGTTGCTATGCAAACTGCTGCTATGAATCCAACTGCTTTAAATAGAGCAGGAGTTCCAGCTGAAGATGTTGAAAGAGAATCTAAGATTATTAAAGAACAAGTTATGGCTGAAGGAAAACCTGAAGAAATCGCTGAAAAAATGGTTGTTGGACGTTTAAATAAATTCTATAAAGAAGTATGTCTTGAAGAACAAGCATTTATCAAAGATAGTAGTGTTTCTGTTAAAGATTATGTTAAGAATAACGGTGGAGAAATCGTTTCTATGACTCGTTTTGCTGTTGGTGAAGGAATTCAAAAGAGAGAAGAAAACTTTGCTGAAGAAGTAATGAGCCAAATTCAAAATTCTTAATTTATTAATTAAAGAGTAGAAATACTCTTTTTTTATTGTAAAAATAATGTAAAGTTTTTCTTCTTACATCTTCGATTTCTTTTAAAATCAATGATTTTGTGGTATAATAGGCACTAATTAAAGGGGAGGATGGTTAAAATGATGAATTCTATTGAAAAGTTAGATAGACAAATTGAAATGTTATCTTCTAAGAAGTTTCGTGAGAAAACTACAATAAATGAAACATTTCAACCAGTCTTAGAAAAAAAGAGAAAGGTTATACTTGAAGAACCTACTAAACTTGATATTATGTCTGATTTAATGCCAGATACTGAAGATGAGACAATCGTATATGGTATGAAAGATAGTATTAATGATGTTGATGCTATTAAATTTGAAAAATTTGAAAGTGTCCATAATGGTACTAGTTATAATGTAATTGATATTATTAAAAATAAATATGCTGATTTAAAAAAATGGGTAATTGATTATGTTAATACTGGTGATTTAGATGAGAAAATCTGTGATTTATTATCTATATTCGTAGGTATGGCAATTATTTTTATGATTCTATTTACTATTATTCTTTAATTTTTTCTTATTTTATAATATAATAATATTGTTATTAGGGAGAGATGAAATTAATGGATACTGAGATGATTACTTTAGAAACAGCAGATAAGATTGAGAAAGCTTTAGAAAACTTAGATAAGAGATTTGCTACTGTTCGTGCTGGACGTGCTAATCCTTCTAGTTTAGATGGAATTATGGTTGAATATTATGGTTCAATGACTCCATTAAAACAACTTGCTACTATTTCTGTACCTGAGGCTAGACAATTACTTATTAAACCTTTTGATAAGAGTTGTTTAAGTGGTATTGAAAAGGCTATTTTAGCTTCTAATTTAGGTTATAATCCTGGTAATGACGGAGAAACAATTCGTATTGTTATTCCTGAATTAACTGAAGATAGACGTCGTGAATTAGTTAAACAAGTTAAAGCTTTAGGAGAAGAAGCTAAAGTTAGTGTACGTAATATTCGTCATGAAGCTTTAGAAGATATTGAAAAGGCTGAATTACCAGAAGATCAAGAAAAATCAATGGAAAAAGAAATCCAAGATATGGTAAATGAAGCAAATAAAAAAATAGAAGCAAAATTTAAAGAAAAAGAACAAGAATTACTAACTGTTTAGTAATTCTTTTTTTGTGCTTTTTTATGCTTTTTTGTTCCTTTTTTAATTGTAAAATTAGATGTATTATGATAAGATAATTTTGTATACTAGGAAAGTAGGATGAGAATATGGGTATGGAAAAAAGGGGTTTATTTAAAAACATAATTAATATTCTTTTAGATATATTGATGGTATTATTTGGAATTATTTTATTAATTTCTATTTATACCAATGTTCAAATACATATTTTAGGAAATAAGTATTCAAGTTTTTTTGGGTATTCTAATTTCGAGGTACAAACTGGAAGTATGGAACCTACAATTTCTGCGGGAGATTGGATTATCGTTAAAGCAAATAAGAATGTTAAGTTAGATGACATTGTTACATATGAAAAAGAAGGAGAGTTTATTACTCACCGTGTTATTGAAGCTTATCGTGGTACTTATATAACTAAGGGTGATGCGAATAATAGTAAAGATGAAGCTATTAGTCAAGATCAAATAGTTGGTACTGTTGTTAAGATATTACCTGGATTTGGTATTATTCGTAAAACTATTTTTAATCCAGTTGTATTAATTGCTTTAATTATCACATTATATTTATTAGGATTTGCTTTAAAAGGTAATAAGAAGACTGATAAAGAAAGTTTCTTACAAAAGTTCTTTGAAACTAAGTTAGTTCCTAATAAAGAAAAGAAGATTAAAGTTAAGAAGGAAAAGCCTGTACAAGCAATAGTAAAAGAAAAACCTGTAGAGGTTGAGGAAGTTGAAACTGAAGAGGTAGAAGAAGAAAGCGTTGCTGAATTAGTTGAAGACGTTCAAGATGATACTGAAGAAGTAGTAGAGGAAGTGGAAACTCCTGAACAAGAAGAAATAAATGAAGATTTAGCTGCTACTTTAGTTGAACCTTTGAGTGAAGAAGAATTAAGTAAGACAATGTTCTTTAGAATGGTTAATGTCGATAAAGAAGAATTAAATAGTAATTCTATTGAAATTCCTCAACAAGAAGTAGAAGAAACATTAGAGGAGACTAATAAAGTAGAGGAAGAAGAAAAATCTGAAAACTCTGAAGTTGCTGATAAGATTAAACTAATTCAAAACAGACGTAAGAAATATAAGAATATAATAGATAAGGTTATTTATATTAAGACTGAAGAATTAAATGAAATTATTGCTATTTTAAATAATAATGATCGTTATAAAGTAAATGAATCTACTATTAAAGATGAATTATTAAAAGATTATATTGATGGTAAGTATTATAACTATTGTGGAAATGTAAATGTTGAGTACAATGGTAAAAATATAATTACTAGAATTGATTCTGAATTAAAGGCTAAAGGTGATGCCTTAATTAAGGGATATAAAGGAAATGATAGTAATTATAATGATAAAGTTAAGAAGTTTGTTAATATATTTTTACTTATTAATAGTTTAGAAGAATATTTCCGTAAGGATGAAGATTCAAAGGCTAAGAAAGATAATTATAGTAATAAGATTTCTAAATATCTTGAATTAACTAGTTTTGATCTTAAGAATGTTGTTTCTAAAATTCTTAAAGTTCAAAAAGTATATGCTGGTGTTGTTAGTCATTTAATTAATGAACAAGCATCATCTACTTTCCAATTAGAGTTTTCTAAAATTACTGGTCATAAAAATTTAATTGGAGCTGATTTAAATCATAATATTCAATTTAGTAAAGTTTATAGTGACTATATTGTTAATAAGACTTATAACGATGGAACTGTTGCTGAAGATAAATCAATTATCTTAGTAAACTTATTACTAGTAGAAGTATTAAAAGATATGTATGCGGGTGATTTCTTTAAGAACTATATAATTCCTATTGCTGGAAGTATTTATTCTAAGAGCACTAAAATGGAACGTACTTTTGATTTATTAGGTGATGAGTATGCTAAAAAGAATATTATAGTTTTAGTTGAATACCAAGACTTAATTGAGAATAAGAAAGTTCTTAAAGCTCTTAAGAAGGCTGGTTATAGATTCGCTGTAGTATTTAGAAATGGTGATGTAATAAAAGATAAAGATCAAAAAATGCTTAGCATTTGTGATTATGCATTTGTGGATAAAAAGGAAACTAACATCTTGAATAATTTACCTGAAGAATTAAAGGGGTCAGTTATTAATGATGATATCTTAAAAAAATTAAATGTTGATGGGGGTAAATAATTATGAATACATTTTTAAGATTTTTTTATGAATTTGTTTCTGTATTTTTTGAAGGATTACTTGCTATAGTTAATGGTTTTACATCAGGTATTGTTAAAATGTTTAGTTTTAATGAATATGGGAGAATTATTGAGAATTATAAGGCATACTTTAATGGCAAAGAAAAAATCTTTGTTATTATGGCTGTTGTATTCCTTATCTTAATAGTTCTCATTGTTGGTGTATTAATATATTTATTTATTAAGAAGATAATTAGACGTTTGAATAACCATTATAGTAAAGATGAAATGCTTGAAGAAATTGGTAGTTTAAATGATGAAGTTTTAAAACTAAAGAAGCAAAATGATGAATTGATGGCTATGAAAGTTTCTCAACTTGGTTTAAAACCTGATGATAAGAGTGAAGATGGTGAAAAAGAAGGAACTAAGAAAGAAGGAACTGAAGGAGCTGAGGGTGAAGAAGGAGAAGAAGAAGATCCAGGAGAAGCTGGAATTCGTTTCCCTAAACTTTGTGGTTATGATGAGCAATTTAAGGGTAAAAAACCTAAAACATATGATACAAGTTATACTTTACCTGAATTAATTGATAACTTTAGATGTTTCTCTGCGAGTCAATTACACTTGTATTATGACTTTTCAATTTTGAGACCATTCTTTGCTGGACTTGCTTGTGGTAAGTTAATTATCTTACAAGGTATTTCTGGTACTGGTAAAACTTCCTTGGCTTATGCTTGGGGTAAATTTGTTAAGAATGATTCTTGTGTAACTGCGGTTGAACCATCTTGGCGTGATAAATCAGATTTCTTAGGTTATTTTAATGAACTTACTAAGAAGTTTAATGAAACTCGTGCTTTAGGTGAGATTTATATTGCTGGGTATGATGATAATGTTCATACAATTATCCTAGATGAAATGAACCTTGCACGTGTTGAGTATTACTTTGCTGATTTATTATCAATTCTAGAAATGCCTAACCGTCAAGAATGGTTAGTTGATATTGTTTCATCTTCTTGGCCAAAAGATCCAAAGAATATAGTTGCTGGTAAATTACGTTTACCTGGTAACTTATGGTATATCGGTACAATCAATAACGATGACTCAACATTCATGGTTACAGATAAAGTTTACGATAGAGCTATGCCAATCGATATCAATACAAAGATTGATCCATATACATGTCGTGAACAAGAAGCTGTTGAAGTAAGTGCTACTTACTTAGAAAGTCTATTTGCAGATGCTATTGAGAAAAATCCAGTTTCTCCAAAAGGACTTGAAGCTATTAGAGAAATCGATGATTACGTTACTGAGCATTTCCGTATTGCTTTTGGTAACCGTATTATGAAACAATTAAATGTCTTTGCACCAGTATATGTAGCATGTGGTGGTAAAGAGATGGAAGCAATAGATTACTTTATTGCTAGAAAAATTTTACGTAAGTTTGACCAATTAAGTGTTAACTTTATACGTGATGAATTAAATCCATTTATCGCTTTCTTAAATAAGAAATACGGTAAGGGTACTATGAAAGAATGCATTGCATTCATTGAAAACTTAAAGAAGAGTATATAGGAGTGAGGGAGCATGGCTAAGAAGTCTACTTTTACAGATAGTGTAGATACAGAGATTAAAGCAAAAAAAGATTCTTTTATTAATTCTCTTGGATCAGAAATGTATTATGAGTCGGACTTAAACGGTGGGTCAATGTCATTTGAGTGGCTTGATCAAATCGAATTTGCCGCTCCTTTTATTGATAATGTTGTTCGTATTCCAAAGTTATCTTTGGTAAAACAAGAGATTATAGTTCCTGCTGAGAGAACTAAGAAAGTTACAGTTGAGAGTATTAAAGATTTATCTAAACATCCTAATTATGTTGATGAGATGGATCTTAATACTGGAGATGTTAGACCTAATAGAATTTTGAATGTTATTAGTGAAGAAACTTATAATATATATGAAAACAGATTCTTATATACATTAATACATGATATGGAAACTTTTATTCGTAAAAAAGAGGATGAGTTAAAGAATCTTAAACTTAGTACTCATAAGTTTTTAGAATATAGTGGTAATACTAAAACTGATATGGAGAATATTAATATTGAGTTACGTATTACTTCTGATACTTTTCCTTCAGATGTTGCGGATAAAAAGTTAAAGGATGAAATAAGACGTGTTAAAGTCAGATTAAAAAGAATTAATGATTATATATCTAGTTGGCATCGTAGTGCGATGTTTAAGGAACTTGATAAAGCACATGTTCATTATTTAAATCCTCCTATTAAGAAAACAAATATATTCTTGAAAAATCCAAACTTTAAAGTAGCTCAAAACTTATATGACTACTTATTAAAACAAAATGGTGGAGACGATGATAATTCTACTGCTAATTTAGAGAAGAATAGTGATCCTTTCCAAGGATTTTTGGATCATGCTTTCTTAATTGACTTCTGTGTTTTAGATTCTGTTTCAAGAAGAAAACGTGATCAAAAAGAGAAGATGAGTTATTATGCAATTCTATTATTAAAAGAAGAAATTCATAGAACATTGGATATGTTAATGAGTGCTGGAATAGATATTACTGATGATGAACTTATTAAAATGATAGCTGAAGAACTTAAGAAGGATAGAAATAATCGACTTGTTGGAGTTGATGATGTTAAGAAAAAGTTTAAGAGTGCTATTGATGAATATATGGAAAGGATGCAAGATTACTTGTAGTGTGAGATTATGAAAAATTTTTTTGATAGTAAACCATTTAAGATTTGTAAAACTGTTTTGAATGTAGTTATTGTAGTTTTAGTTATTGCTTTTGTTTTAATTGTTTGTTTACAACGTTTTAGTAATAACAGAATTTCGTTCTTTGATTATCGTATGTTTACGGTAATTTCTGGTTCTATGGAGCCTAAGTATAAGATTGGAGATGTTCTTGTTGCTAAAGAAGTTGCTCCTAATAAGGTTAAAGTAGGAGATACAATTTCTTATCTTGGTAAAGAAGGACAATTTAAAGATAAGGTTATAACTCACGAGGTTGTAGAAATTGCTAAAGATAAAGATGGAAAATTAATATTCCATACTAAGGGTCTTGCAAATTTAGTTGAGGATCCAATTGTTAGCGAATCACAACTATATGGTGTAGTTATTCATCGTTTGTTCTTACTATCTGCAATTTATAAGATAGTAGGTACAACGCTTGGTATGTTTATCTTTATAATAATTCCAATATTCTATATTATTGGTTCTGAAATTTTAACTTATATGTTAGAAAAAGAAGAAGAGAGAAGAAGTAAGTCTAAGAAGTAATTAATTTCTTAAATTAAAATGAGAGGAGGAAATTCATGGATGCTAGAAAACGTATTTATCTAAAATTAAATTTAGTTTCGTTATTTTTTATCGCTGTTTCCTTAATCTCAGTTACTTTAGCTTGGTTTGCTTATAGTGGACTTGCTAAGGTTGATACAGAAATTGATGTTAAGACTTGGTATATTGAATTTCAAAAAGGTGAGGAGGCAGTAAGCAATAACATAGTTATTTCTTTATCCGACATCTCACCTGGTATGGATATAGTTACAGAAAAAGTTAAGATTATGAATAAAGGTGACTCAGATGCACAACTAAGTTATTCAATTGTAAGTGCTAGCTTGATGGGTACTGAGTTAGATGCTACTAATGGTAGTGATTATTTAGAGGATAAGTTAAGTCATGATTATCCATTCCATATAAATCTAAGTTTAAATAAGAACTTTGCTTTATCTGGAGATGAATTTAGCGAATTTAACTTATCAGTCTCTTGGCCACTTGATTCTGGTGATGATTCATTTGATAGTGAGTGGGGTACAAGAGCATATCAATATCAAAGGTCTGAGCAATCTCATCATTTAGAAGATGATAGTTATGTTGCTAAACCTTCAATAAAAATTGTAATTAGTGTTAAGGC
>OCVV011351346.1_pt1 | contig 37103 bp, 32 predicted proteins | sample 1539721 | NCBI WGS metagenome assembly OCVV01 (sample SAMN02144230, study PRJEB22623) | gut metagenome | biome: sheep rumen | host: Ovis aries | place: New Zealand | reverse complement strand
CCTTTCTGCCTTTGAAAAGAAACAGGGGGATTGCAAAGTTTGTAAAGAATTTCCTGTTGACAAATCGGCGCAGCGTCCATATAATAGGCTTCGTGTGATTCTTTGAAAGAAGGAGGTGTTAATCATGTCGATCTGCCCTAAAAATAAATCTTCGAAAAGCCACAGAGATAAAAGGAGAGCTAACTGGAAAATGACCGCTCCCACTCTGGTTAAGTGCAGCAAGTGCGGTGCCCTTATGGTTCCCCACAGGGTTTGCGCAAAGTGCGGCTCCTACAACAAGAAGGAGATCATCCAGGTCGAAAACTAATCATGTATGATGGCGGTTTTTCCGCAGATGTATATGACAGCTGGTTCAGACCGGATAATTAAACAGATTTATGGCAGTCCTCCCGTTGTCGAAAGACAGCGGGAGGCTTTTCTTTTCTGTGTTTACGGCCGTGTATGCGGCTGTGTATGCAGCTGCCTGTCCGGCGGCTGCTCAGGCAGTTCCGGGAAGGGAGCCTCTGAGGATCTGCGGGCATGTCCTGATGCGGGCTGCCGACATGGCTTATTGTCAGCCGCCGGCACGGATCATTGCGGGAGTTCCCGGCCGGCAAGGGTCTACTTGCAATATGGGAATCGTGATAGTATATTATTTGGTAGAAAAGGCACTTCTTTTTTGATCACAGGCAGATGATTTGCCGGAACAGGACCGGCAGAGGCCGGATCCGGTGCGGAGTGTTTTTTCAGATCACACAGATGAAAAGCGGGGAGAAGGATATTCTTCCCTTTGTAGAAAAGGACTGATAATGAGTAAAAAATACGTCAGAGTAGCAGTAGATGCGATGGGCGGAGATCTGGCACCGGCGGAGCCGGTCAAGGGTGCCGTTGAGGCACTGGAGAAGAGGAAGAGCCTGCATGTGACACTTGTGGGCAGGGAAGAGGATATCCGCGCAGAGCTCTCAAAGTATAAATATCCCGAAGACAGGCTGGAGATCCTGGATGCCCGCGAGGTCATTGAGATGGCGGAGCCGCCGGTCAACGCGATCCGCAAGAAGAAGGATTCCTCCATCGTCAGGGGATTGAAGCTGGTCAAAGAGGGCACATGCGATGCCTTCGTCACGGCCGGCAGTACCGGCGCCACGCTTGCGGGCGGCCAGCTTCTGGTGGGCAGGATCCGTGGGATCGAGCGCCCGCCGCTTGCGCCCTTGATGCCGACGGCAAAGGGACCGGTCCTTCTGGTTGACTGCGGCGCCAACATGGATGCCCGCGCCTCTCAGCTGGTCCAGTTTGCACAGATGGGATCCATCTATATGAGCAACATGACCGGCATAGAGAATCCCCGTGTCGCGCTGGTGAATGTCGGCGCTGAGGAGGAGAAGGGCAACGCTCTTGTCAAAGAGGTCTATCCACTCCTGAAGGAGTGCGAGGGGATCAACTTTATCGGAAATATCGAGGCCAGGGACATTCCCGCCGGCGCGGCGGATGTTGTTGTCTGCGACGCCTTTGTCGGCAATGTGATCCTCAAACTGTATGAGGGACTTGCTTCCACACTGATCCACAAGATCAAGGATGCGCTGATGACCTCACTCCGCTCCAAACTGGGAGCGCTGCTGATCAAACCCGCCCTCAAGGGGATGCTGAAGGAATTCGACGTTTCCAGTTACGGCGGAGCACCCATGCTGGGACTGCGTGGACTCGTGGTCAAGACCCACGGCAACTCCGAGGCCGTCGAGATCAGAAATGCCATCGAGCAGTGCATTCTTTTCAAGAAAAAAGATATCAACGGACAGTTTGTTGACAGGATGGGTTTAAAGCAGCCCGAGAAGGCACCGGAACAGGAAGTTTGAAAATACTTGTCGTAACCTTTGGGGTTACTGTTGATTCATAGTTCATCATATGTCTGAAACTAGAAGGAGGGAACTGAGATGGATATGGAGTTCAAGAAATTATGTTCAATCATTGTTGATGTACTGGGCGTGGAGGTGAATGATATAACTCCGGATACTACATTCATCGATGACCTCGGTGCCGATTCTCTTGATGTTGCCCAGATCATCATGGGCATTGAGGAAGAGTTCGATGTCACAGTTGATTCCGACGTCGCTTCCAATGTCACCACAGTCGGACAGGCTCTGGAACTGATCAAAAACGCAATCGGCGAATGATAAAAAAACGGCCTTAAGGCCGCATTGAGAGGACAACATGATACAGGCACCACTGGAAGTGCTGGAAGAGCGGATCGGATACAGGTTCAGGGACCGGTATTTACTGGAGTGCGCCCTGACACACACTTCTTTTGCAAACGAACAGAAAATACAGACACTGAAGGACTATGAGAGGATCGAATTTCTCGGAGATGCTGTACTTGAGATGATCTCGAGCGAATTCCTCTACAGAACTTATCCCGGGAAGAAAGAGGGCGAGCTGACCAAACTCAGAGCCTCTCTGGTGTGCGAGCCCGCCCTGGCTTACTGCGCCAGAGATCTGTCCCTGGGATCCTTCATACGCCTTGGCAGAGGCGAAGAGGCCAGCGGCGGCCGTGAGAAGGACTCGATCACGTCCGATGTGATGGAGGCTCTGATCGGAGCCATGTATCTGGACAGCGGGGGGATCGAGAAGCCCCGTCAGTTCATCATGACTTTTATTCTCTCGGATCTTGAGGATAAACAACTGTTTTATGATGCAAAGTCGATCCTTCAGGAACGCGCCCAGCGGGAAGGACATGATGTGCGCTACGAGGTTCTCGAAGAGAGCGGGCCCGGACATCAGAAGCGCTTCCGTGTGGCGGCTGTCATTGAAGGAAGGCGCTGCGGAATAGGGGAAGGCCGCTCCAAAAAAGCGGCGGAGCAGCAGGCTGCCTATGCGGCGCTCGGCGGTGCAAGGACCAGAAAACAGGACCAGTGTTAAAGCCGGGGCAGGAAGGCGGCGCACGGTTCAAAAAGAGTAACGGATGTAACGGATTTGTATTTAAAAAGTATTGAAATTCAGGGCTTCAAGTCCTTTGCCAACAAGATCAAATTTGAATTCCACAACGGCATCACCGGAATTGTGGGACCCAACGGAAGCGGAAAGAGCAATGTCGCGGACGCGGTCCGGTGGGTGCTGGGTGAGCAGAGAGTCAAGCAGCTGCGCGGGTCTTCTATGCAGGATGTTATTTTTGCGGGGACGCAGGCGCGCAGGCCGCTTGGCTTTGCTTATGTTGCCATAACGCTGGACAATTCCGACGGTGCGCTCCCGATCGATTACCGGGAGGTGACGATCGCCCGCCGGATCTACCGGAGCGGGGAGAGTGAATATCTGCTCAACGGGACCGTCTGCCGCCTGCGCGATGTGAATGAGCTCTTTTATGATACCGGAATCGGCAAAGAGGGCTATTCCATCATCGGACAGGGGCAGATCGACAGGATCCTGTCCGACAAGCCCCAGGACCGGCGCGCGCTTTTTGACGAGGCGGCAGGAATCGTAAAATACAAGCACAGGAAAGAGCAGACCCTCAAGCGCCTGGTGAGCGAGCAGGACAACCTGACCCGTCTGACAGACATTGTCGGGGAACTGGAGAAGCAGATCCCGTCCCTGGAGAGACAGCAGGAGAAGGCCCGGGAATATCTCAGGCGCCGGGACGCGCTCAAGCGGCTGGATCTCAATGCTTTTTTGATAGAAAATGAAAAAAACACCCTGCAGCTGGAAGAACTGACGGAAAGGGAGACCACTGCGTCGGCAGATCTGGAGGAGGCCAGGCAGCGGAGCGAATCTCTGCGCCGGCGCATCGAAGCCCTTCAGGAGAGCCGGAGCGAGCTGGAAGGCAGGATCGAGACAGTCCGCAGCAGGATCACCGATGCCAGTATCGTACACGGCAGGATCGAAGGGGATATCAAGGTCCTCGAGGAGCAGATCCGCAGCGCCCAGCAGCGCAGCAGGAGGCAGACGGAGCAGGAGAAGATCCTGAATGCGGATATAGCGGGGCGCACGGCCCAGGAGACGGCGATCTCCAGGGAGATCCGCGCGGCCCGGGAAGCCTTCGATGCCATGCAGGAAAGTCTGTCCGCGGCAAAGGAAGCCGCCAGAGCCTCTTCGGAAGACGTGCAGCGTCTGCGGGAGGAGCTGGAGGAAAAACGGGCGGGCATCATGGAGGAGATGGAGCGGCGTGCCACGGTCAAATCCAGGCTGGCCAGCCTTCAGACCCTGCAGGTCCAGGAGGACGCGCGCAGGGCAGAGGTGGAGAAAGAGCTGTCTCTGGTCAGCGGGGAACAGACCCAGGCCGATGATGCCATTGTCTCGCTGAAGGATGAATTCAGACAGGTGGGCGATGAGATCCGCTCTCTCCAGGACGGACAGAAGGAGATTGAGGATCAGATCGCGGCACACAAGACTTCCCTGGGAGATGCGGATGCCCTGCTGCAGCGGGCCCAGTTTTCCTGGCACCGGGAAAAATCCAAGCTGGACGCGATCACCAATCTGGCCGAGCGCTACGAGGGCTTCGGCGGCAGCGTCAGGCGGGTCATGCAGGAGAGATCCCGGGAAGAGGGGATCATAGGCACGGTTGCCGACCTCATTACTACAGAGAAAAAATACGAGACCGCGATCGAAGTCGCGCTCGGAGGAAGCATTCAGAATATTGTCACCAGGGATGAGGATACAGCCAGGCGGCTGATCGAGATCCTGAAGCGTGAAAAGGCGGGCAGGGCGACCTTCCTGCCCCTTTCGAGTATCCGCAACAATAAAAACCTGCAGGGGCACAGAGTCCTGGAGGAGGCGGGGGTCATCGGAACGGCCGACACACTGGTCAGGCCGGCGGCCGGCTGCGCGGATGTGGCGGTCTCCCTTTTGGGCAGGACCGTGATCGTGGACACCTTCGACCACGCGGTGGCCGCTTCCAGACGTTCCGGACACGGCGTCCGCATGGTCACGCTGGAGGGAGAGCTGTTTGCGCCCGGCGGTGCCATCAGCGGCGGCACCTACCGCAATGCCAGCAGTCTGCTGGGAAGGCGCAGGGAGATCGAGGAACTGACGGCCAGCACCAAACGTTTTAAAGAGGAAGTAGAGAAGCAGGAAAAGATCATCGAGGACACCAAGGAGAGCAGGAATATCCTCCGCAGAAAACTCGATGACAACAAGCGCTCTCTGCAGGAGCATTTTATCCGCCAGAACACGCTGCGGGTCCGCATCCAGCAGGAGGAGGAAAAGCTGCGTGAGACCACCGGCAATGCCCGGTCGCTGCGCCAGGAACTGCGCGCTCTCACAGAACGTGCTAAGGAGACGGCGGAACAGCAAGAGGCCGCATCGCAGGATCTCATCCGGAGCGAGAAGGCGGAAGAGGAATTCTCCGCTGCCGCGGCACTTCTGCAGGAACAGCTGGCAGAAAGACAGCAGGATGAGGAGCGCGATGCAGGCGCCCTGTCCTCCCTGGAGCTGGAGTACAGCCGCACCGAGCAGTCTCTCCGCTTCCAGAAACAGAATGCCGACCGGATCACACATGAGCTGGAGGGCCTCAAAGCCCAGCTCAGGGCCATCCTCGACAGCACGGAAAATGACCGCAGAGACATAGAGGAGAAGACAAAACAGATCCAGAGACTCAGCGGGGAGATGGCCGATTCCGAGCATGCCAGAAGCGATGAGGAGGAGGAACTGCAGGCGCTTCGCCGGCAGAACGACGAACTCCGGCGGAGGCAGGAAGAGGCTGCCGGTGACCGCGAGAGCACGGCAGAGGTGATCGCAGGTCTCGACAGGGAGGTCTTCAGACTGACCTCCAGACGGGAGCGCCTCGAGGAGACCATCGAGCAGAAAGCCTCCTACATGTGGGAGGAATACGAGATCACCATCGCGGATGCCGCCGCGCAGAGGGACGAGACCCTGACCGACCTGGCGGCGATGAAAAAGGAGATCGCCGATCTCCGCGGGCAGATCAAAGCCCTGGGCAATGTCAATGTCGGCGCCATCGAGGAGTACAAGGAGCTCATGGAACGCTACACCTTCCTCAAGGGCCAGCACGACGACCTGGTAGAGGCGGCCGCGACCCTGGAAAAGATCGTGGCAGAGCTCGATGAAGCCATGCGCAGACAGTTCCGCGAACAGTTTGCGGACATACAGAAGGCGTACGACGCTGTCTTCAAGGAACTCTTCGGCGGCGGAGGCGGAAAGCTGGAACTCATGGAGGATGTGGACATCCTGGAGGCCGGTGTCCGCGTGATCGCGCAGCCCCCGGGCAAAAAGCTCCAGAACATGATGCAGCTCTCCGGAGGAGAGAAGGCGCTGACGGCGATTGCCCTTCTGTTTGCCATCCAGAGTCTCAAGCCCTCTCCTTTCTGCCTTCTCGACGAGATCGAGGCGGCGCTGGACGAGAGCAATGTGGGCCGCTTTGCCCAGTATCTGCATAAGCTCACCGAGAGAACACAGTTTATCGTCATCACACACCGGCGGGGCACCATGGAGCAGGCGGACCGTCTCTACGGGATCACCATGCAGGAGAAGGGTGTATCGGCCATGGTCAGCGTGGATCTGATCAATGACGACGATATTTCATAGACTGACAGATATCTCATAAAAGGATAGATATTTTTTGACAGATAAAAACCTTTGACAGGAGCCGTGACCGCAGCGGCGTCCGGCAATGAACTATGACAGAAGCCGGGCCGAAGCGGTAACCGGCAATGAACTATAACAGAGGCCGGACAGAAGCGTTGACCGGCAGAGACCTTTGACACGCGCCGGGCCTGCACCGGGTTTCGGCAATGAACAGGAGGCAGAATGGGATTTTTTGATAAACTCAAGGAAGGTCTGAAAAAAACCAGGGCAAACTTCACGGACGGCATGGAACAGATCTTCAACAACTATGAAAGAGTGACGGAAGACTTCTATGACGAACTGGAAGAGACCATGATCATGGGCGATATCGGCGTGAAGACGACGGAGGATCTTCTGGATCATCTGCGCGAGGAAGTCCGCGCGGAGCGCATCCGGTATGCCGCCGACTGCAGGCAGGAACTGATCATGGGGATCAGAGACCGCATGAAACAGCCCGCGGACGCCTATGAATTTGAAAAGGGACCTGCCGTCGTCCTCGTGATCGGCGTCAACGGCGTGGGCAAAACGACCTCGATCGGCAAGCTGGCCGCCAACTACAAGAGCCAGGGCAAGCGCGTCCTGATCGCCTCTGCGGATACCTTCCGCGCCGCGGCCAACGAGCAGCTGACCGTCTGGGCACGCCGCGCAGGCGTCGATATCATAGGGGGCAAGGAGGGATCCGATCCCGCCAGCGTAGTATTTGATGCCGTACAGGCCGCCAAGGCCAGAAAGATCGACATCCTTCTCTGCGACACAGCGGGCCGCCTTCATAATAAGAAGAATCTGATGAATGAGCTCTCCAAGATCGACCGTATCATTACCCGCGAGTTCCCCGGCTGCTACCGCGAGAACTGGGTCGTCCTCGATGCGGCGACAGGACAGAATGCCGTCTCCCAGGCCAGGGAGTTTGCTTCCGTGACCAATCTGACCGGTATCATCCTGACCAAGATGGACGGCACGGCCAAGGGCGGCATTGCGATCGCGGTCCAGTCCGAGGTCGGTGTTCCCGTCAAATTCATCGGCGTGGGAGAAAAGATCGAGGATCTGCAGCGCTTTAATCCGGACGAGTATGTGGACGCACTGTTTTACAGGGACTGAGAAGAGGCTCCCGCAGAGCAGAGTCCTGACGGGGCCGGTGAGCGGGGCATGAAGGCATAAAGTTTAGAAAGAAAGCGGAAAAATGGGACAGACAGAGAAGAGAGAAGACCAGCAGAGAGAAGATCAGCAGAGAGAGGTCCTGACGCTGAAAAGATTCGAGGAGGCCTGTGACGCAGTCGGGCGGGTGACCCTGGACACGGAGCTGATCTACTCGGACTATTTCAGCGAGCACACAGGCGGAAAGGTGTACCTGAAGCCGGAGAACATGCAGAGGACCGGCGCCTACAAGGTGCGCGGTGCCTACTACAAGATCAGCACTTTGTCAAAAGAGGAGCGGGAGCGCGGACTGATCACGGCATCTGCTGGCAATCACGCGCAGGGCGTGGCCTACGCGGCGCGGGAGTGCGGCGCAAAGGCGGTGATCGTGATGCCCACCACGACGCCCCTGATCAAGGTCAACAGGACCAAGGCTCTGGGCGCGGAAGTTGTCCTGTACGGAGATGTCTACGACGACGCGGCCGGATACGCGGCCAGGCTGGCAGAGGAGAACGGGTATACCTTTATCCATCCATTTGACGATCCCGATGTTGCGACCGGTCAGGGAACCATAGCGATGGAGATCATCAAGGACCTGCCTCTGGTGGACATCATTCTGGTACCTGTCGGAGGCGGCGGCCTGGCAACGGGCGTCTCCTGCCTCGCCAAGTATCTCAAACCGAATGTGAAGGTCATCGGTGTGGAGCCGGAGGGGGCAGCCTGCCTCAAGGCATCCCTGGAAGCGGGGGAAGTGGTCACTCTGCCCACGGTCAACACCATCGCGGACGGCACGGCGGTCAAGACACCCGGCAGGAAAATCTTCCCCTATCTGCAGAAGAATCTGGATGAGATCGTCACTGTCCCGGACCAGGAGCTCGTGACGGCATTCCTGGATATGGTCGAGAACCACAAGATGGTCGTCGAGAACTCCGGACTGCTGACGGTCGCGGCCCTCCGCCATATTGACTGCAGGGACAAAAAGGTGGTCAGCGTTCTCAGCGGCGGCAACATGGATGTCATCACCATGTCCTCCGTCGTTCAGCAGGGCCTGATCCTGCGCGACCGTATTTTCACCGTCTCCGTACTGCTTCCGGACAAGCCGGGTGAGCTGCACCGGGTATCCGGCGTGATCGCGGAGGTGAACGGCAACGTCATCAAGCTGGAGCACAACCAGTTCGTGAGCATCAACCGCAACGCGGCGGTGGAACTGCGCATTACTCTGGAGGCCTTCGGCACCGAACACAAGAGAGAAATCATCTCCGTTCTGGAGAAAAACGGCTTCAGACCCCGCCTTGTCAAGACCAGAAGCTGAAAAAGCCGGGATTATAGCAGGTTTTTAAAAAATGAGTCGGATGAATAATCAAAGAGATCCATCGGATAATCCCAACCGGAATCGTTCGCTGTATCTGATCAATATCATATTCCTGAGCTGTCTGACGATCGCATCGCTCCTCTTTGCGCTGTTTGTCTTTTTCAGGCTGCGCACCCGCGGAACAGACGGAGTCCGGCAGTTTTATACCAGGGGACAGATCAGCAAGATCGAGGAGACGGCTGCCCGCAATGCCCGGGACGATCTGCTCCTGGAGATCCAGTCTTCTCTGGAATCCGGCAGAAGTACGACGCAGATGCTGCGGGAGATCTTTTCCGACAGCATTGTCGTGGTCAGCGGGGGACGCTACTATTTTTATCCTCTCGCGGAGGATGTGGAGAAAAACCCCCTGATGGCCGGGGATCTCACCGCTGTCGAAGGAAGAGTCTCCTACGGGGGAGAAGACCATGCGGTACAGATCAGCCACGGCGTTCTGCTGTCGGACAACAACGGAAAGATCGACTGGGGCCGGCTGGCGGACAGCGGGATCGAGGAGGTCACGGTCAGCGCGGGGATCCTCAACGAAAAGCGCTTTGTCCCGGACCAGAATTTTGAGAGGAACTGCAGATATGCTGTCGAGAAGGGCAAGCGTGTCAGTATATCCCTGGAAGTCCAGGGCCCCGCAGGCAGGGAATCCGTGGAAGAGGCCATGGCCGCTGTCGGGGCTGTGACCGATGTCTACGGGCTCCGCGACCTTCCCGAAAAGGACATGGATCAGGAGAAAGTCTCCGCAGACAGGGATTCGGAGGACGAAAGCGGCACACAGCCGGAGCCCGGCGCAGGGGACAGCGGGGATTCCGCGGAAGGATCCGACGGCGGGGAGAAGGCCGGAGAGAACGAGCCGGCCGGCGGCAGGGAAGGATCCATCGATCCCCTGCTCGTGCTCAGGATCCGCACGGCAGAGGAGCTCTCCGACGACGGAAAAGACGAAGAGGCCTGGACGGACTGTATCGAAGAGCTCTGCAGGGCGGCGGACGATGAGGAGATCCGTCCTGTGATCGGCGCGGGACTCTTTACCAGTGCCGCGCAGATTGATATGGAAGCCCTCGCCGGGCGGGAGCGCTGGCTGATCGACCACGAGGAGACGGCCAGTTACCCCTACAGCTACTCCTTCTGGGAGTACAGTGCGGAGGGGAGCATGGAGGGAGTGCCCGGAAAGGCGGTTCTCTATGCCAGGATCGATGTCTCCGGTCTCACGGAATGAGCAGGCCCTGAATGCTGCAGATCCTCAGACAGATTTGAACTGAACAGATTATCAGGCATATCCGACACGCCCCTTTTCCGGGGCGTGTCATTTTTGCCCCGGAGCGTGTTGTTTGCCCCGGAGCGTGTTGTTTTTCCCTTGGGTGCATGTTATTTCCCCCGGGGTGTGTTTTCCCCTCCGGGGCTTGTTGTTTTTCCGCAGACGAAGCCGGGCGTACCTGCAGCATGCCGCAGACCGGACAGGATGCGGCGGCTGCTTAAGGAGTTGATTGCAGTGCGGATTCCGCTCTGCCGGGGCAGCAGGGCGGCATAGGGCCGCGCCCGCCGGGGGCAGCAGGAAAGTTCTTTTATAAAAGTCAAGAATTTTTGCTTGACAAGCAGTAACTGCGTGAGTACAATGTGCAGGTATGGAAAAAATCGTTGAGCAGGGGCTGCTGTATGATTTCTACGGGCAGCTTCTTACAGCACATCAGCAGAAAATCTATGAACAGGCGGTCTATGAGAATCTCTCCTACAATGAGATTGCCGAGCAGGAGGGAATCAGCCGTCAGGCGGTACACGATCTCATACGCAGGACAACTGCGCTCATGCAGAGATATGAGAACAGGCTGGGTATGATCCGGAGATTTCGCAGTCTCCGCGATGCAGCCGACGATCTCTGTGAGGCGGCGGATGCTGCCGGGAGCCTTGAAGAGCTTGCCGAGCGTGCCCGCGGGATCGCAGACAGGATCAGAAAGGATCTCAGTTAATGGCATTTGAGAATCTGACCGATAAACTGAATGAAGTATTCCGGAACCTGAGTGGCAAAGGACGTCTGACAGAGAGCGATGTCAAGACCGCAATGCGCGAAGTCAAGATGGCTCTGCTGGAGGCGGATGTCAACTTCAAGGTGGTCAAGAAGTTTGTCTCCTCGGTACAGGAGCGTGCGATCGGCGCCGATGTCATGAACGGTCTGAATCCCGGACAGATGGTGATCAAGATCGTCGATGAGGAAATGACGGAGCTGATGGGCTCTGAAACAACCGAGATCAGACTTGAGCCCGGCAGGGAGGCCACCGTGATCATGATGGCGGGTCTGCAGGGTGCAGGTAAGACGACCACCGCGGCAAAGCTGGCCGGAAAGTTCAAATCCAAGGGCCGCAAGCCTCTTCTGGTTGCTCTGGACGTCTATCGTCCCGCTGCGATCAGACAGCTGCAGGTCAACGGCGAGAAGCAGGGCGTAGATGTCTTTGCGATGGAGGACGGCACCAGACCGGCCCAGATCGCCCAGGAAGCCATGAAGCACGCCAGGGCCAACGGCGAGACAGTGGTCATTCTGGATACGGCAGGCCGTCTGCAGATCGATGACGCGATGATGCAGGAGCTCTCCGATATCAAAGAGGCTGTCACAGTGCACCAGACCGTACTTGTCGTGGATGCCATGACAGGTCAGGAGGCAGTCAATGTGGCGAAGACCTTCGATGAGAAGGTCGGCGTTGACGGCGTGATCCTCACCAAGATGGACGGCGACACCCGGGGCGGTGCGGCCCTCTCCATCAAGGCGGTCACAGGCAGGCCGATTCTGTACATCGGTATGGGTGAGAAGCTCTCCGATCTGGAGCAGTTCTACCCGGACCGCATGGCCAGCCGCATCCTCGGCATGGGCGATGTCCTGACCCTGATCGACAAGGCACAGGAAGCCCTGGACAAAGAGGACGAGGAGAAGAGCCGTGACATGGTCGGGCGTGTCCGAAAGGGCAGGTTCGATTTCAACGATTACCTCGAGAGCATGAAGCAGATGAGAAAGATGGGCGGCATGTCCAGCATCCTATCCATGCTTCCCGGAATGGGAATGAGCAAAGACATGCTCGAGGGGGCTGTCGATGAGAAACAGCTCAAACAGACTGAGGCGATCATCCTGAGCATGACGCCCCAGGAGCGCGCCAATCCCAAGATCCTCACCCCCCAGCGGAAGTTCCGCATTGCAAAGGGATCCGGATGCGATATCGCGACAGTCAATCGTTTTATCAAACAGTTCACCCAGATGCAGAAGATGATGAAGCAGATGGGCGGCATGGGCGGCCGGCGCCGCGGGAGAAATCCTCTCTCCGGTATGTTCGGCGGCATGGGCGGATCAAGACGGGGAGGATTCCCCTTCTGAGATAAAGACTAAAAAGACAGTGCCGGATGAGGCCGGCGCATTAGAATGAGGAGGAAAAAACAATGGCAGTAAAAATCAGACTTACAAGAATCGGTGAGAAGAAGGTTCCGCTTTACAGAATCGTCGTCGCAGATGCTTCCACTCCCAGGGACGGAAGAGCGATCGACACAATCGGACACTACAACCCCAACACAGATCCCGGCACAGTTGATGTCGATGTGGAAGCTGCAAAGAAATGGCTCAAGAACGGTGCACAGCCTACGACCGTGGTCAAAAAACTGTTTAAGCAGGCAGGTATTAAATAAGATTTCTGCGGCATGCGCAGTCTGTTTATACATATATCGCCTGACAATGAGGTCCGGCACGGAATGTGCCGGGTCTAGAAGGATTGTCTATGAAAGAATTGGTTGAAGTGATTGCGAAAGCGCTTGTTGATAATCCCGATGAAGTTGTCGTGACCGAGAAAAAAGAAGGCAGAAACATCAGGGTGCAGCTCCACGTGGCACCGTCGGACATGGGAAAGGTAATCGGAAGGCAGGGCAGGATCGCAAGAGCGATCCGGTCTGTTGTTAAAGCCGCTTCTGCACAGGAAGATTACAGGATCGATGTAGATATCGATTGAAGATACTAAGACTTTAAGGCGGCGTTCTGCGCCGCCTTTTGTATATTTAAATATAAGGAAAACGTATACAGGAATGGGAAAAGAATTGACGAAACGATTTCAGGTCGGAGTGATCACAACCCCCCACGGTCTTCGGGGAGAAGTAAAAGTCTATCCGACTACAGATGATCCTTGGCGCTTCAAGATCCTGAAGGAACTGATCCTGAAGGAGAAGAGAGGCGAGCGTGTTCTCAAGGTTCGCAGTGTGAAATTTTTCAAGCAGTTTGTCATTCTGGGTTTTGAAGGTCTGAACAGGATCGAGGACGTGGAGTCTCTGCGCCAGTGCCCCCTCCTTGTGGAACGCAAGGACGCTGTTCCGCTTGAGGAGGACGAGTATTATATTGCGGATCTGATCGGTCTGTCCGTGCGCACGGAGGACGGAAGGGAAGTCGGAACATTGAAGGAAGTCCTGGAGACAGGCGCCAACGATGTCTATGTGGTCGGCAGAGAGGGACAGAAGGACCTGCTGCTCCCCGCGATCTCCCAGTGCATCCTTGATGTTCAGCCGGAAGAGGGCTTTATCACGGTCCATATCATGGAAGGCCTGGAGGATCTGTGATGCGTTTTCATGTTCTGACTCTGTTTCCGGAGATGGTTGAATCGGCACTGGGAGAGAGTATCCTGGGCCGCGCCGCGCAGAAGGGGCTGGTGGAGATCAGCGCAGTCGATATCCGCCGCTTCACCCAAAACCGGCACAACAGGGTTGATGATTATACATATGGGGGCGGTGCAGGCATGCTTATGCAGGCACAGCCCGTTTTTGACTGCTGCAATTTCGTGCAGGAGGGAATCAGATCCAGACAGGGCAGACCGGCCAGAGTTCTGTATATGTCCCCGCTGGGACCTACTTTTAACCAGCGCATGGCACAGGAGCTGGCGCAGGAGGAGGAACTGATCCTGCTCTGCGGTCACTATGAGGGCATAGATGCCCGCGCCCTTGAGGAGATCGGCGCGGAGGAGGTCTCGATCGGAGATTTCGTCCTGACCGGAGGCGAGCTGCCGGCCATGATGATCATCGATGCCGTCTCCCGAATGATTCCCGGTGTCCTCGGTAATACGGAATCGGCCGACACGGATTCCTTTATGAACGGGCTTCTGGAATACCCGCAGTATTCAAGACCTGCCGTCTGGCACGGCAGAGAAGTCCCTCCCGTCCTGCTCTCCGGCGACCATGCCCGGGTGGAGGAATGGCGGTTTGAACAGTCTCTTGCCATCACAAAGGAGCGGAGGCCGGACCTCTATGAGCGGTTTGTGCTGGAGAATCCCGGGATCATGGAGGCGCGTCAGAAGCGCCTGGACCGTCAGAAGAGGCTGGAGGAAAGGCGAAGGAGAAGAGAAGAGAAGCAGCAGGGAGGAAAATGAAGAAAAAAATATTCAGAGGCTGCAGGAATCTGTGGAATTCCGGCAGGAATAAAAAAAGAATGGCGGCGGCCCTGGCGACCCTTCTGGTCCTTTTCTGTGTCGTCTATGGCGTGACAGGATGCAGAGGCCGCGAGGAAGGTCTGGAGGATGTGGTGATCAGCGATACTTCGGAAGAGAGCTACGGTGTTTTTCTGGGTATAGACAGGAAAACCTTTGACATCTCCCTTTTTGAAAACTATAAACAGGTGGTCGTGGATGCCCAGGAGCTGAGCCGGAATCAGCTTGCCCAGCTGCATGAGAACGGGCATGTGGTCTACTCTTATCTCAATGTGGGCTCTATTGAAAATACCAGGGACTATTTTGACGAATACGAGGATATCTGCCTTGACAGCTATGACAACTGGCCCGATGAGTACTGGGTCGATGTCACACAGCAGAAGTGGAAGGACTTTGTCGGCGTCACTCTGGTACAAAAGATCAGAGCCAAGGACCCGATCATCGACGGCCTCTTTCTGGATAACCTGGACATCTATTATCACGTGCAGGACACGAAAAAGTACCGTTCCATGGCAGACGATGTCTTTGATGCCCTGGTCAGCATACTGGAATCCTATCAGGATGCCAGCCTTCCCGTCCTGATCAACGGAGCGGACGTCTTTGTCTCCCAGGTCATTGAAGAGGGCCTTGAGGACCTGGTTCCGGGCGTCAATCAGGAGACTGTGTACAGCAGTATCCGTGATTATGACAAGGACAAATTCGGCAAGCAGCCGGAAAGTGAGAACAAATACTATATTGAGTACCTTGCAGACTGCAAGGAAGCCGGAATTGATGTCTATCTGCTGGAGTATACCAGAGACAGGACCGTGAAGGCGAAGATCTGCAAATTCTGCAGGGAGAACGGCTACCGCTTCTTTATTTCGGAGTACGTGAATCTGGATTTCGGCGTTCATAAGCAGGGACGGTGAGGATTTCTTCTCTGTTTTGCGGCATGGAGTTTTTTACATGGATACAATCCTTTTAACTGGAAAGGCAGGCCTCTTTTCAAAAGAGGTATTACAATATACCGGCGAAGCCGAACAGATTTTTCTGACCGGCTGCAAATCCGGAAAAGAAATCGAGGGTCTTCCGGACAGGGTGCGTCAGTTCCCGGTCTCCCCCGAAGACAGTGATTTTCGCAAGGTTTTTGAGCTCGGAGACATCCGGGCTGTCTGGCATGTTGCGAAATCCTCGGACGGCGGGAATTCTTCCGGGGAGAGAAAAGAGATCGAACAGATCCTGCATCTCTGCAGCCATTACGGCGTATCCCGGATGATCATCCTCACCGAGAACACGGATCTGGAAGAATGCCGGAAAATGATCGCCGGCTGGTCCTCGCCCGGGGAAGGAGCTTCTCCCGTACAGCTTGCTTTTGTGAGACTTCCCTTCCTGACAGGGAACGAGGAACGGGGAGGACGTCTGCCCAGGCTTTTCAGGGCCCTGCGCCGGAATGATCCGATCTGCCTGGAGGGAGACGGGGATCTGGAAATCTCCGTCCTGGCGACCAGGGAACTCTATGCCCTTCTGCTCAGGATGTCCCTGGAGACATGGTTTGATCCGGGCGTGTACGCTGCGGACGGCGAGACATGCACGCTGGAGGATCTGAGAGCGGTCCTGCTCTCGATCCGTCCCGATGCCGCGGTCGGGTATTCCCGGGAGACCGAAAAGGAAGGACGCAAGACTCTGCACATGCAGTTTCCGGCTCCGGACAGGGGAGAGTGCGACGGACAGCTGGGAGAAATCTACCGCCTTCCGGTAGCGGCCGACTGGCGCGCCGAGATCACTGCGCAGTACACCGCTCTGGTCGAACAGTCTGCAAATGTTTCTCCTCTCAGGGAGAGGCTCGACACCTTCCTTCAGGGCTCCGGAAAACTGGCAGTTATGCTGCTGGACCTGTTTGTCGGTTTTGTCCTGGCGGAATATCTGGCACGGTTCACCTCTGAGTCTGTCTATTTTAAATTCGTCGATGTCCGCCTCATCTTCGTCGTTCTCATGGGCTGCATGCACGGGATCACGGGCGGTTTTGCGGCGGCAGGTCTTGAATGCCTGATGCTGGTCCTGCGCTACAGGGAAATCGGTATTTCGGGACTGCTCCTTTTCTATAATGTGGAGAACTGGATCCCCTTTGTCCATTACCTGACTGCCGGAGCGATCACCGGCTACAGCCATCAGAAGAGAGAGCAGGAGGTCCGCTCTGTCAGGGCGGAGAATGAACTGATCCGCAACAAATATCTCTTCCTCAACGAGGCATACCTCACCAGTGTGGCCAACAGAAAAGACCTCTGGGAACAGATCCTCAACGAGGAGGAAAGCTATTCCAGAGTGTACGGAGCCATGCGCAGCATGTCCCAGCGCACGCCGGAGGCTGTCTGCGTTGAAGCGGTGAGCACCCTCCGCGATCTTCTTGACAATGACACTGTCTGTATCTACCAGCTTGATCCGGGCGGGAACAAAGCCATACTTTTGTCCTGCTGCATGGAGAACGCGGTCCGCAAGTCCATTGACGCGGCAGGCTGTCGTGAAATGTTCCAGACGGTGCGCAGCGGCGAAATCTGGAAGAACATTCATTTTCTGGAGAACGCTCCCATGTATGCCGCGCAGGTGAATTACAACAGGGCGCCCAAGCATAATCCCGGCAACAGAGCAGAGGTCTCTTATCTGGTGACTGTCGAGCAGGCCGGACAGGACCAGCTCAGTCTCTGGTACATGAACCACTTTACCATCCTCTGCGGAATGTTTCAGGATGCGCTTGAGAACGCTTCTCTGCGGGAAAGGACCCTTTCATGACAATCCTTCTGATCATAGTCCATCTGGCTGCCGTCTTAGCAATGACAGCGGCCCGGAGAAGAGGAATCCTGCATTTTCCTGTCTCCATGCTGCCCGCCGTCTTTCTGCTGCCTTTCTGGGGAACTGCCTTCGCACTTGTGGCGGAAGCACATATGAGGAGAGGAGAAAAAGCGGACGAAGAGCCCGCGCAGGGACGGTTTGGAATTACAGATGAAGTATACCGCAGCATCCGCATGGACAAGGACGATATGTCCGGTGTTCTTCCGATCGGAGATGTGCTCGAAACAGGGACACCGGTAAGGCGCAGGAGCCTTTTGCTCTCTGTGCTGCACGAAGGGCCTGCTCCCTTTGTAAAACCCCTCCGTCTGGCCGGTGTCAACGATGACACGGAGGTTGTCCACTACGCGGTCACTGCTCTGTCGGAACTCAGAAGTGAATTCGAACAGCGCATCGCGGATATGGAGGAACGCTATCAGAGGCATCCCTCCAGCGCGGAAGTGATGCGTCAGTATGCAGATCTGGATGAAGAATACCTCCGCAGCAGGATTCCGGACAGCCGGGAGCGCGCGGAGCGCAGTGCCCACTGCCGCTCAATGCTGGAAAAACTGATCTATTACACTGCCTGGCAGGAAAACGGCAGAAACAGCCGGGGAGCTTCCGGCAGCGGAAAAGAGACGGCCAGGCTCAGAGAGCTGCACCACGACAAGGTCCTTCTGATCAGGAGACTGGGAAAGATCTGCCTCCTGCAGGGAGACGCCGGGGCTGCGGAAGAAGCGGGACGCATGCTGCTGCGGGAGATCCCCGACAGCGAGGAAGGCTATATGCTGATCCTCAGGGCAAGAGCTGCGGCGCACGACGGAAGAGGGGTCGCAGACGTGATCGGTACTGTGGAAAAAAGCGGTATCTATCTGTCCCCCGCGGCAAGAGAAGAAATCAGTTTCTGGAGCGCGTGACGGTTCCGGTCCGGGCGGGGACTATTGCCTTTCCCTCGGCCGGACACCACTGTGCAGCTGCATTTATGACATAAGTAAGATGAGTTTGATATGAAACGAAAAAGAAAACTGCGGTTTATACAGCTGCTGGAGATTCTTGTTGTATATTTGGTCCTGTTCACGGTCATTCTCTCCGTGGGCAGAAATGTTCTCTATAAAGCCAGGTCCGGCAGTGTGACCATTCTCGAAGAGGGAGATCTCAAGGGAGAGGTCCACCCCGGGGAGCCCGAAACCATCCTGATCTGGGATACCGACAGCACGGGTGTAGAGGGCAGACGGGAGATGGATGCCATTCTCTCCCAGATGAGGATCCCCTATACGGAAGAGATGGCGGAGGCATTTTCCGTGTCCGATCTGGAGGGCATGAAGACTGCTGTTCTGTCTGTCACGGATTACAGCGTTCTGGGCGGCAGACTCAGATCTCTGCTGGAATGGGTAAAGGCGGGACATTCCCTGCTCATCCTCTATCCCCCCTTCAATGAGGGGACTTTTCAGAAATACGCGGCCGATCTGGGGATCTCCTCCCTGGAGGACGGGCTGGCTCTGGTAGAGGGATTTCACTTCACACAGAATATTATGCCCGGATGCGGCCGTGACCTCTCGGTGATGGATCCCTACAAATCGTCTCTCAATGTTGTCCTCGACGATCAGTGTGAGACCTTTATGAGATCCACCGGCTCTGTCAATACCCCCCTTCTCTGGAGGAGAAAGACAGGGGAAGGCACCATTGTCTTTGACAATCTGGGATTTCTGGAAAAGGCTTACCGGGGCTTCCACTGCGCCGCCTATTCCCTTCTCGAAGACAGCTGTATCTGGCCGGTCATCAACGGATCGACCTTTTATATCGACGATTTTCCGTCCCCTGTTCCCGAGGGAGACAGCCAGTTCATACAGAATGATTACGGGATGGATATCAGGGATTTCTATACCCATCACTGGTGGAAGGATGTCTACAATCTTGCCCACAAGTATAATATCCGCTACACAGGACTTGTAATAGAGGATTATTCTGCCCAGGTAGACGGGATTTTCCCCCGCAACAAGGATATCCAGCGTTTCCAGTATTTCGGAAACATGCTTCTGCGCGAGGGCGGGGAGCTCGGTTTCCACGGATACAACCACATGCCGCTGGTGCCCGAGAATTTCGACTATATCGGACAGTATGATTCCTACCGCCAGTGGGTCAGCGTCGATGCCATGAGGGATTCCCTCAACGAACTGCGCGAATTCTGCCATGAGCTCTTCCCCGATGAGGAGTTTCATGTCTACGTCCCGCCCTCCAATATCATCTCGAAAGAGGCCCGGGATCTTCTGGCTTCTGATTTTCCGGAGATCCGCGCCATCGCGAGTCTGTATCTGCCGGATGACCACGACGTTTCCTACAGCCAGGATTTCACGGTGACAGAGGACGGAATGGTCCAGACACCCAGGATCATCTCGGGATATGTGCTGGACGATTATATGCGGACGGCTGCTCTGAGTGAGCTGTATCTTCACTGTGTCAACACACATTTCCAGCACCCGGATGACTGCCTGGACACCGACCGCGGCGCGGCTCTGGGCTGGGAGGAACTGTTCCGGCGCCTGACGGACTACGTCCAGTGGCTCAATAATGCACTTCCGCAGATCCGGAATCTGACAGGAAGTGAACTGACCGGTGCCGTCCAACGCTACGATGGTCTGCAGATCCATCGGGAAGATACCGCGGACGGAATCCATCTCACACTGGGAGGCTTCTGCGATGAGGCCTGGTTCTACCTCCGTGTAAACGAGGGAAAGCCCGTCCGGGTTCTGGGCGGGACGATCAGCGATGCCGCCGATGGCCTGTATCTGGTCAGGGCCGTCTCGCCGGAGTTGACAATCAGGATTAATAAGTAAGCGTGGAGTAGTGATACTATGCGAATATGCGTGATTCTGGAGGGATGCTATCCCTATGTGACCGGGGGCGTCTCCTCCTGGATGCACCAGTATATACAGGCCATGCCCCAGCACGAATTTGTGGTGTGGGCGATCAATGCCGATTCCTCACAGAACGGAAAGTTCCGGTATACCATGCCGGACAATGTCGTGGAGATCAGGGAAGTCTCCCTGACCGGCGGCGTGAGCAGCCCCAGGTCCAACCGCAGGATCAGCTTCAATGAGAGAGAGCTGAAGGCCCTGCGGGCGCTGGTTGAGTGCGAGCATCCGGACTGGGAGGAGATCTTCCACATCTTTCAGGACAGGGAAATATCGCCGACAGACTTTCTGGCCAGCGAGTATTTCGTGGATCTTTTGGCAGAGATCTGCCGGGAAAAATACCCCTATACGGCTTTTTCGGACCTCTTCCACACTGTGCGGTCCATGCTGCTGCCGCTTTTGTGTGTGATGTGCTGTGATGTGCCTGAGGCCGATGTCTACCACACGATCGCAACCGGCTATGCCGGTGTCCTTGCAAGGCTGGGAAGCTATAAATATAAGGCCCCCTTCCTGCTGACCGAGCACGGGATCTACACCCGTGAGCGCGAGGAGGAGATCATCCGGGCCAACTGGGTCCTGCCGGATTTCAAGGACATGTGGATCCGTTTCTTCTATATGCTCTCCTCTGCCGCCTACGAAGGCGCGACCATGGTGACCAGCCTCTTCGCGCGGGCGGGCAGGATACAGGCGGAGATCGGCGCGGACCCCGCCAAATGCAGGACCGTTGCCAACGGGATCCACTATGACCGCTTTGCCGGCATTGCGCAAAAGAAGTCGCAGGGACCGGTCCACATCGGCGCCATCCTGCGCATCGCCCCCATCAAGGACGTCAAGACCATGCTCTACGCCTTTGCGGAGGTGGAGCGGGATATGCCTGATGTCAAACTCTATATAGCAGGGCCCGAAGACGACCCCGAATACGCGCTTGAGTGCAGAAACCTCATGCGACAGCTGGGGATCGGCAATGTGGTCTTTCTGGGCACGATCGACGTGCTGGATTATATGGGGGATTTTGACTTCACGGTGCTTTCGAGCATCTCGGAGGGCCAGCCCCTCTCTGTCCTGGAATCCTTTGCGGCGGGCCGTCCCTGTGTCACAACGGACGTGGGCTGCTGCAAGGAACTGATCTACGGAGAGGGAGGCGACAGCTTCGGCCAGGCCGGATACTGCGTACCCCCCATGCAGCCCCATGCGCTGGCTCAGGCTATGAAGGACCTCTGCCGCAACAGCGCCAGGCGTCTGCAGATGGGAGAGAACGGACGGAACCGGGCCCAGGCCTATTTCCGCCACGAGGATATGATCGCCAACTACCTGGATACCTACGACGAGGTGTTCCGGAGATGGGAGCGGTCGGAATAATATATCGTTTTTTTATAAATATCAGTAAGGCAGCTGTTCCTGTCACGGACGGCTGTATTGAACCGGAGGTTGACAAAAACAATGGCTGGGATCGGCTTTAGCCTGAACAGGCTTTTTCAGAAAAAGGGTGTGCTGAACCTGTGCCGCGCATATGCGTATGCGGGCGCTGTGGCGATCGGCCCCATGGTCATGGGCGTCTCCCTGCTGCTGGGAATTTCCTTTGCCTCGCGTGTTGCAGGTATGCCGCAGCAGGAGAGGGAGATCATGAACTGCATGCTGACCTACAGCCTGCTGGTCTCCCTGTTTGTCACGAGCTTTATGAACATGATCCTCACCAGATATATCTCGGATATGCTCTATGAGGAAAAGCCGGATCGGGTCATGCCCTCCTTCTATGGCGCACTGGCTGTGATGATCCCTGTCTGCTTTGTCGGATACGGGACCATGCTGCTGTTTTCCGGCGTCCCCCTTGTCTACAGGATCATGAGTATGTGGTTTGCCCTGACCATGATCGTTGTCTGGACCCAGATGAATTATCTGTCGGCCCTCAAGGACTACCGGTCCATCGCCCTGGTATTTGCGGCTTCGATGATGACGGGCTTTCTGATGGCCCTGATCCTGGCCTTTTTCGGACGGGGGACGGTCCTCAGCCTCATGTTCTGCGTGATCGTGGCCTACGGGATGATGAGTGTCTGGTACTATGTGCTGATGCTGGGATATTTCCCTCACGGAGAGGGCAGTCCCTTTACCTATCTGCGCTGGTTTGACAAATGCCCCGCCCTGGCCCTGACCGGCGTCTTCGTCAATCTGGGGCTCTACGGCCACATTGTGATCATGTATTTTGGACCTCTCCACAAAAAGATCATGGGTCTGTTTTACGCGGCGCCCAGCTACGATATTCCGTCGCTGACCGCCTTCTTTTCCATCCTGATCACCTCGATCGGCTTTGTGTCTTCGGTGGAGGTGCTCTTCTATCCGGAATACCGCCAGTATTACAGTCTCTACAACGACGGCGGTTCGATCAATGATATCGAGGCGGCGGAAGACAGAATGGTCAGTGTGCTCAGCCGGGAGCTGGTCTACTGCGGTTACCGCCAGATCATCAGCACGATCCTGTTTATCGTCTTCGGCGGCTTCATCATGAGTATCCTGCCTCTGGGAATGATGGATCTGGGCAAGGGGATCTTCCGCACCCTCTGCGTCGGCTACGGCCTCTATGCGATCGCTAATGCCATGATGCTGATTCTCCTCTACTTTGAGGATTATATCGGCTCTGTCGCCGCGACGGGCGCCTTTGCTCTGGTGGCGAACGCGGTCACCATCTGGCAGGCGGTGTACGACAAGACCGCCTACTTCGGCACAGGCTTTATGGCGGGTGCGGTGGTCTATTTTGCCATCGCCATCGTGCGTCTGGAGTGGTCCACAAGGCGCCTGCCCTATCTGCTCCTGGGCAGACAGGCCGCTGCCGCCGGCACGGCGGGGGGAATATTCACCCGCCTGGAAGACAGGCTGACCCGGGTCGACAAAAGAGCATCCGGCTGCCTTGCGGCGCGCATTGCCGTGCCTGCGGACGGCAAAAAGAGAGCGGTCCGCCCGCGGAGAAGATGACGGTGATCCCATAACAATGAATGTAACAAGTGACGAGGCGTTTTTTGTATGAAATCTTTTTTCAGAAAAAAACTTCCCTATATCCTGATCGCCCTGGAGGCGGTCCTGATCGCGGGGATTCTTCTTTATATTGTGCCCGGCCGCTTCAGGCTCTATGACATCGTTCTCTACGATGCGGCGGAAAAGGTTCCAAAAAACCCCCTGATCGGCTATGCTCCGCCGGCGGAGCGGGAGAAGGACTGCCGCAGGACGGACCTTGTCTTTATCATGCTTCCCTTTTCGGAGTGGGAGCCTGAGGAGGGTGTGTTTGACACCGCCGGTGTGGAGGAAAAATACCATATCGAGAAATACAGAGAGCACGGCAAGCATGCGGTCCTGCGCTTTGTCTGTGATGTCCCTTCGCAGAAGTCCCACAGAGATGTCCCGGACTGGCTCTGCGAGGTGTCCGGCGGCAGAGAGTATGAGGACGAGTCCGGAAAGGGCTATGCGCCCGATTACGGGGACGAGACCTTCCTCAGGGCACACAAGGAGGCTCTGGACGCACTTGCTGCCTGGTGCAATAAGGACAGTTTTGTCTCTTATGTGGAGATCGGCTCCCTCGGCCGCAATGGCGACTGGAACACACTGGACCAGTTCGATCCGGACAGCAAGCCTTCCGACGAAATCCTCCTGCAGTACCGGGAGCAGTACGAGGAAGCTTTTTCAGAGGATGAGGACATCCTCCTTCTGGCAAGCGCGGCAGCGGATGTTCCTGCGGCCGGCACAGGAAGCTGGAAGGACGTGATCGGCTCCGGGACGGCAGTGAACCGGTGGAAAATATCCACTCTGGACAAAAGTGCCGGGCCCGATCAGACGCCTGCCCCGGTCAGCCGGGTCCCGGCGGATCAGGAGGTACAGGAATCCGGAGAGACTTCCGGCGCAGGGCAGCTCTGGACCATGGCGCCTGTCGGCGGCGGCCTCACCGGTGACATTCCGATCGACAGCCTGCTCATGGACGACCTGTCTGATACCCTGAACCAGATCCGCAGCAGCCATATCTCCTACATAGGCCCCGGCTGTCCGGACAGAGAACAGCAGAAGACCAACGGCAGTGAGATGATCCTGCGGAATGTGGGATACTGCCTCTATCTGAGCCGCCTGCAGACCACGGTCGATTTTCTCAGGGATGAGCTCCTGCTCCATTTTACCTTCAACAATATCGGCAATGCCCCCATGTACAGGGACTGGCCTGTCATCATGTATATCTATGACAGGGATGGGAACTGTATCAGGACACAGACCCTGGATCTCAGGCTCTCCGGGCTCATGCCCGGCGGGGAGATCACGGTGACCGGCTCTGTACTGTATTCCAAAAGCCTGCTGGACGGCTATTCCGTGGGACTGGGCATAACCAGCCCGGACGGACGCAATCACATTACCTTTGCCCAGAAGGGCGTGCTTCCCGACAGGGAGGGCATCCACCTTGTCTACAAGCGTTCAAAAATCCGATAAAGGGTATTGCACAATCCCCCGGGATGTGGTAGTTTATTAACGTTGCATTTTTATTTTGCGGCAATTGCCGCGTATTCTGTTCACTTAAGACGGTCCTCTGCCGATTGGACCGGATGGCTGGAAAGCGCATCCGTTGATTGAAGAGGCGATGATGGAAGCGGATCCTGCAGGGACCGGCGGCTTCCGGAGCGGTGCAGGCAAGAACGTCCGGCGTGGAAAGGAGATCATTATGAATTTCGAAATCATCAAAGAGCTGGAAAAAGAGCAGCTGAAGGCTGAGGTTCCTCAGTTCGCAACAGGCGACACCGTTCGCGTCCACAACCGCATCAAGGAAGGCACCAGAGAAAGAGTGCAGATCTTTGAAGGCACTGTCATCAAGATCCAGGGCGGCGGCGCAAGAACCACTTTCACCGTCAGGAAAATCTCCAACGGCATCGGCGTCGAGAAGACATGGCCCATCCACTCCCCTAACGTAGAGGCAGTTGATGTTGTCCGCAGAGGTAAAGTCAGAAGAGCGAAACTGTTCTATCTTCGCGGCCTGAGCGGCAAGAAGGCGAAAGTCAAGGCAAGAATCGACGACAGAAGGAAATAATCAGCGGCTGTTTTTCATCAGGAAAAACAGGGATGGTTACAGTTCCTTATCGATTTTTCGAGCAATGGTCACCATCAGAGTGCCGTGCCGTTTGAGGCGCGGCACTTTTTCTATATCCTCCGGACGGCAGCCGCCCTGCATGGGCTGCGCAGACGGAAGAAACAGGAGTGTGTTTTATGGATGTACAGTGGTATCCGGGACATATGACGAAGGCGAGGCGCATGATGGAAGAGAATATCCGTCTCGTCGATCTGGTAATAGAGCTTGTGGACGCCAGGATCCCGCTGAGCAGCCGCAATCCGGACATCGATGCCCTCTGCAAAGGCAAGGGGCGTGTCGTCCTTTTGTGCAAGGCAGATCTGGCGGATCCCGACAGGACGGAGGAGTTCACCGAATATTTCCGCAGCAGGGGAATCCTGGCAGTGGCAGTGGATGCCCGGGAGCGCAGGGCGGGAGAGATTGTCCGCCGGTATATGCAGGAGGCGGGCAGAGAGAAGATCGCCAGAGACCGGGCCAGAGGGATTATAGGCAGGCCTCTGCGCGCCATGGTGGCGGGTATTCCCAATGTCGGAAAATCCACCTTTATCAATTCCTTTGCCGGCCGGGCGAGCACTAAGACAGGCAATAAGCCCGGCGTCACCCGCGGAAAGCAGTGGATCCGCCTGGGCGGGGACGTTGAGCTTCTGGATACGCCCGGAATCCTGTGGCCCAAGTTTGACAATCAGCTGATCGGCATGCGGCTTGCCCTGGTGGGTGCGATCCGCGATGAGATCCTGGACAAGCAGGAACTGGCAGTGTGGCTGATCGACTATCTGGAGCGGGACTATCCCGGCATGCTGCAGAGCAAATATCTGGATTCACAGAATCCTTCGGATACATTGGATAATGCCGATGCAATGAATCCTGCTGATACAATGGGTGCGGCGGATACATCGGGTACATCGGATAAAGTGGGTTTATCGGGTACTTTGGATACATCGGATGCGGCCAGGGAAGAGACCGGGCAGGAGGCAGACCTCTCCCGGGAGGCCATGCTGCCGCCCGGCTATGCCATGCTGCTCAGGATCGCCCGCGCAAGGCGGCTTCTCATGAAGGGAGGAGAGCCGGATGCGGACCGCGCCGCAGCCCTGCTGATCGACGACTGCAAAAACGGCAGGATCGGACGGCTTTCTCTGGACAGGCCGCAGGACGCGGAGCAGATGGAGGAGGAGAGAAAGGCCTTCACAGCTGCCCAGGAGCAGGACAAGGAAGCGGCGGCGCGCAAAAAAGCCGGGGCTGCCGCCAGATCCGGATCTTCCCGCACAGGATCCGGTGAAAAGGATGCGGGGAAGAGCCGCGGAAGTTTCAGCCGCGGGGGCGGACAGAGCACCCGCAGCGGTTTCAGCCAGAGAGGCGGACAGAACACCGGCACACGCGGCAGATCCGGCGAGAGGAGCGGGCAGAGCACCCGCGGGACATCCGTCAGGAAGGGCGGCGGAAAAAACAGCCGCAGCAGTGACCGGGGCCGCGGCAGACAGGGCAGAGGATGATCCCTGACCGGATCGTCTCATATTATGAAAAACTGCCGGGAGAAGAGTATGACACAGAAAGAGACAGCGCAGCAAAAAAGAGAGGCGCGCATGGCTGCCGAACTCGAGAGAGTCAGACAGATGCGCGATTTTGAGCAGGAAGCGGTCCGCCGCTCGGGCGGACACGGGTACATCTGCGGGATCGACGAGGCGGGACGGGGACCTCTTGCGGGCCCTGTCGCGGCGGCGGCGGTCATCCTGCCTCAGGACCTCCTCCTGCCCTATCTGAATGACTCCAAAAAAGTCACCGAAAAGCGCCGCGAGGTCCTGTTTGAGCAGATCAAAGAGAAGGCACTGGCGTGGGCGGTCGTTATGGTGCCGCCCGAGCGGATCGATGAGATCAATATTCTGCAGGCCACCTACGAAGCCATGCGCACTGCCGTCGGGCAGCTGGCCATCCGTCCGGATGTGCTGGTCAACGATGCGGTGACCATCCCCGGCCTGGATATCCTGCAGGTCCCGGTGATCAAGGGCGACGCCAAATGCATCTCCATTGCCGCCGCCAGCATCCTGGCCAAAGTCACCCGGGACACCTATATGAAGGAAATGGACAGGCAGTACCCCGTCTACGGCTTTGCGGGGCACAAGGGCTACGGGACCAAATCCCACTGTGAGGCCATTGTCGAATACGGCCCCTGCCCCATCCACCGCAGAAGCTTTCTGGGCAAGATCCTGGCATCCCGCTCCCGGAGGGCGGAGACGGTACAGGAGACCGGCAGGCGGGGGGAGGATGAGGCCGCCCGCTTCCTGCAGGAGAAAGGTGTTGCCATCCTGGAGAGAAATTTCCGCGACCGGGACGGGGAGATCGATCTGATCGGAGAAGAAGACGGAGTTCTTTTATTTATAGAAGTAAAATGCCGCAGCAGCAGCCGCTGCGGAGACCCCGGGGAGGCAGTCACTGCGGCAAAACAGCGCAGCATATGCAGGACAGCCCTCTATTACCTGTACAGGACCGGCCGGGGGACACAGGGCCCCGTGCGTTTTGACGTGGTCTGTGTGACAGAAAAGGGGATCCGCTGGATCCGCGACGCCTTTCCCTTTCAATCCTGACAGAGTAATGCCGCGGCGCCCTGTTCCGGCAGAGAGATACCGTTGTGCCCTGTCCAGACAGGGAAATGCCTCTGCACCCTGTTCCGACAGAGAGATCCCGGCGTCCGCCCGGCCTTTCATGCACAGACCCTTGCGGGGAGGCGCGGACAGCGCAGGGCCGGCGGAAGGAGAAAGCTCCCTCAGGTATTTTCTGCTTGCGCTTTAAGTCGGTTAACGTTATGATTACTTTGATTAAAACCGCATTTCGCTGCGCTCTGGGCATCGCTTTTTGGCGCTGAGTCCGCAAATGCGGCGGTTTTGAACAGTTGCACTTTGTCTTTGTAATCGTTATTTAGACATACCGGAGTACATCAGGTGCTTTTTAAGGTATTTGAAGGAGAAGGAGAGCTCATGGCTTCAGATAATTCGCTTATTAAACAGTTGGACAGAAATATGCCCGTTGCTCCGCTCGCGATCATTGCACTTCCTTCGGCAAAAGAGATGGGAGAGAAGGTAAGCAATTATATTTCATCGTTCCGCAAAGATGCCGTTGAAACCGGAGATGATGCTCCCTACCATGACGGCTATATCCAGGACAGCTATCTGATGGAAGTCAGTCTGGAGCGCTTCCGGACAGGAGAGGGCAGAGCTGTAGTGCGGGAGTCCGTCCGCGGCAAAGATGTTTTCATCCTTGTGGACGTCATGAACTGGACGGTTACTTACAAGATGAACGGCTTTGTCAATCACATGTCCCCGGATGATCATTTCCAGGACCTCAAGAGAGTGATCGCCGCGATCCAGGGCAAGGCGCGCAGGATCACGGTCATCATGCCTTTCCTCTATGAGGGGCGTCAGCATCACCGCAGCTCGCGGGAATCTCTCGACGCGGCCCTGATGCTGAAAGAACTCTTCGATATGGGCGTCAACAACTTCATCACCTTCGATGCGCATGACCCCAGGATCGCCAGTGTTTCGCCGCTGGACAACTTTGACAATTTTGTTTCACCTTACCAGTTCCTGAATGCTCTGCTCGACACTGTCGATGATCTCATCGTGGACAAGGATCACGTCGTGGTCATCAGCCCTGACGAGGGAGCCCTCGACAGAACTGTCTATTTCGCCAATGTCATCGGCGCGGATACAGGTATGTTCTATAAGCGCCGCGATTACTCCAGGATCGTCGGAGGCAAGAATCCGATCGTTGCGCACGAGTTCCTGGGAACCAGACTTGACGGCAAGGATGCGATCATTATTGACGACATGATCTCCTCCGGCGGCAGTATGCTGGACACTTCCCGCCAGCTCAAGGAGCACATGCACGCCGGCCGTGTCTTTATCTGCACCACATTCGGCCTGTTTACAGACGGTCTTGAGGCTTTTGACAAGGCTTATGAAGAGGGCTGGTTTGACAAGCTGGTCACCACCAATCTGACCTACCTCCCTCAGGAACTTCTCGACAGACCCTATTTTGCCATGGCGGATATGAGCAAGTACATGGCGACGATCATCGACTATTTCAATCATGACGCCGCTATTTCGGGAATCAAGATTCAGACCCAGAAGATCAGAGAGATTCTGACCGCATATAATGCGAGAGAGAGAAAATCCCTTGAGACCGCCGGCACAGCCGAGTCCGAATGACCCCGACCCTGACCTATGCTGATGATTACAGCCCCCGCTGCGGACAGATGCCCGCGCGGGGGCTCTGCAGTGTGCCGCTGCAGGAGTCCTTTAGGAGGAATCCTTTTTTACTTGCCTTACAGGGAGTTCTCGGATACAATGAAAAGAACGTCTTTTCGGAAAGGATAAGATAATATATGGCAAAAAGAAAAAGAAAGGCGATCGTAGCCGTAGTCGGCAGGCCGAATGTGGGCAAGTCCACACTCTTCAATGTCCTGGCCGGCAGGCGCATTTCGATCGTCGAAGATACGCCGGGCGTCACGCGCGACAGGATCTACGCGGACTGCAGCTGGCTGGATAAAGAATTTACGCTGATCGATACCGGCGGTATCGAGCCGGATTCAAAGGATATCATCCTGTCCCAGATGCGCGAACAGGCGCAGCTGGCCATTGATATGGCGGACGTGATCCTGTTTATGGTCGACCGGTCCACAGGCATGGTGGACTCCGACAACAAGGTTGCGGATATGCTCAGACGCTCGGGCAAGCCGGTTGTCCTGGTGGTCAACAAGGTGGACAGCCCGGCTAAGATGACGGCGGATATCTACGAATTCTATAATCTCGGTATCGGGGATCCCTGGCCTGTTTCCAGTGCCAACCGCACCGGCATCGGCGACATGCTCGATGAAGTGGTCAAATATTTTCCTGATGATTCGGCCTCGGAGGAAGAGGACGACGCGGTCCGCATCGCCATCGTCGGAAAGCCCAATGTCGGCAAATCCTCCATTATCAACCGCCTGATCGGCCAGAACCGCGTGATCGTCTCCGATATAGCGGGTACGACCCGCGACGCGATCGATACGCGCATCGCCTATCACGGCAGAGAATATGTCTTCATTGACACGGCGGGAATCCGCCGCAGGAACAAGATCAAGGAGAATCTCGAGCACTATATGATCGCCCGCAGTGTCGGCGCGATCGAGCGCGCGGATATCACCGTCCTGGTCATCGACGCCTCCGAGGGCGTCACCGAACAGGATGCCAAGATCGCGGGCATCGCCCACGACCGCGGCAAGGCGGTCATCATCGCCGTAAACAAGTGGGACCTGGTGAAGAAGGACAACAACACCGTGAAGGAGTTCACCAACAAGGTGCGGCAGGTCCTCTCTTTCCTCAATTACGCAGAGCTCATGTTTGTGTCCGCGGAGACAGGACAGCGTCTGATCAAGCTCTATGAGATGATCGACATGGTGCACGACAATCAGAACCTCCGCATCCAGACAGGTGTCCTCAATGAGATCATCGCCGAGGCCTGCATCATGCAGCAGCCGCCCTCCGACAAGGGCAAGGCACTGAGAATCTATTACGGAACACAGGCAGGCGTCTGTCCGCCCACTTTTGTCCTCTTTGTCAATGACAGAAAGCTGATGCACTTTTCTTATCAGCGCTACATCGAAAACCGGATCCGCGATGCTTTCGGATTCCGCGGGACCCCTCTCCGGTTTATCATACGGGAACGCACGGAAAAGAAATAAGGCGATTATAAATCTGGAGGTGTTTTATGAATCAGCTGTTAGTGCTGCGGCTCGTCTGCCTGGTGATTGGTTACGCATTCGGTATTTTTCAGACAGCATATATCCTGGGCAGGAGCAAAGGGATCGATATCCGCGAATACGGAAGCGGAAATGCCGGAACGACAAATGCCATGCGCATACTGGGCACAAAAGCCGGCCTCATCGTTTTTCTGGGCGATATGATCAAGAGCCTGCTGGCCCTTCTGCTCGTGGGCTTTCTGTTCGGGAAATCCCATCCGGAGGCGGTCTATCTGCTCAAGACCTGGACCTTTGCCGGCGTTGTCCTGGGACATGACTATCCCTTCTATATGAATTTCAAGGGCGGCAAGGGCGTCGCGGTCATGGCGGGCTACCTGTTCGGTTTTCACTGGAGCTTTATTCCCGTGGGAATCCTTTTGTTTTTCGTGCCCTATCTGACCACGAAATATGTTTCCCTGGGATCCCTTCTCCTGTATCTGGGACTGTTCATACAGCTGGTGATCGAGGGTATTATGGGAGTTTTCGGTGTCTCCGGCCCCCTGCTCGTCGAGATCATCGTGATCCAGGGCCTTCTGACAGCAATGGCCTGGTACAGGCACCGCGCCAATATCGGCAGACTTCTCTCCGGTACCGAGCGCAAAACCTATATCTTCAAGCGCAATAAGGAGCAGATCAATCTCAAATAAGGGGCAGACCGATCTCAAACAGGGAGCAGATCAATCTCAAACAGATCAATCTCAAACAGGGTGTCGGGCGTATTTTGGAAAATACAATAACGGCGGGCATCCTTATATAGCATAGATTAAGGCATCATACATAGAAGTAAAAAGGAGAACACATTCACCGATGGAAAAAAACATGCAAATCTTTGAGGAACTGCAGGCGAGAGGGCTTCTGGCCCAGCTGACTGATGAGGCGCAGATCCGCGACCTGGTCAACAACGGCAAGGCGACCTTCTATATCGGTTTCGATCCCACCGCGGATTCTCTTCATGTCGGCCATTTTATGGCACTGCTCTTAATGAAGCGCCTGCAGGAGGCGGGCAACAAGCCGATCGCCCTGGTAGGCGGCGGCACAGGTATGATCGGAGATCCTTCGGGCAGACAGGATCTGCGCACTATGATGACTGTCGACATGATCGACCACAACTGTGAGTGCTTCAAAAAGCAGATGAGCCGCTTTATCGAGTTCGGACCCGACAAGGCCATGATGGTCAACAACGCGGACTGGCTGCGCGACCTCAATTATATCGAGTTTATCCGTGACATCGGTGTCCATTTCTCCGTCAACAACATGCTCCGCGCCAGATGCTACGAGCAGAGAATGGAGAAGGGCCTCTCCTTCCTCGAATTCAACTACATGATCATGCAGGCATACGATTTCCTGTGCCTGTATGAGAAATACGGCTGCAATATGCAGTTCGGCGGCGACGACCAGTGGAGCAACATGCTCGCAGGTACGGAGCTGATCCGCAAAAAGCTCAGCAGGGACGCACATGCCATGACCATCACCCTGCTGCTCAACTCCGAGGGCAAGAAGATGGGCAAGACCGCCAAGGGCGCAGTCTGGCTTGATCCCGACAAGACCTCTCCCTACGATTTCTACCAGTACTGGAGAAACGTCGGCGACGCTGACGTCCTCAAGTGCCTGCGCATGATGACCTTCCTGCCTCTTGAGCAGATCGACGAGATGGACAAGTGGGAGGGAGCCCAGCTCAATACAGCCAAAGAGATCCTGGCCCACGAACTGACCACACTGGTACACGGCGAGGACGAGGCCGTCAAGGCCGAGAAAGGCGCAAAGGCTCTCTTTGCAGCGGGCGGCGCCGGCGATATGTCCAACGTTCCCGAAGTCGTTCTGACACAGGACGAGCTGGAGGACGGCGGACTCAACATTCTCACAGCCCTTGTCAGCAGCGGACTTGAGAAGTCCCGCTCCGACGCCCGCCGCGATGTCAAGCAGGGCGGTGTCAGTGTCGACGGCAAAAAGGTGACTGATTTCAACACTGTGATCAGCAAAGAGGCTCTTGAGAAGGGTATCCTGATGCAGCGCGGCAAGAAGAGCTATAAGCGCCTCCGCGTGGAATAAAAATCGAAAGAGTTGATTCAACAGACAGCTGGCCGGCGTGCTCTGACCCGCGCGGCCGGCTGTCCTGTCATTTTTTATCAGATTACAGGCAGTTAAGTAGACACTGCCGGAAAGGAGGACATATGAACGGTGCGGATGCTATGGTAAAATGCCTGGCTGCGGAGGGCGTTGAGTACGTATTCGGCTATCCCGGCGTGGCAATTTGTCCTTTTTATGACAGTATCCTGCAGACAGACATCCACACAGTTCTGATCCGTCAGGAGCAGTGCGCGGCGCACGCGGCCAGCGGTTATGCCCGTATTTCGGGAAAGGTCGGCGTGGCAGTCGTTACCAGCGGCCCCGGAGCTACCAATCTGATCACGGGAATTGCGACTGCCTTCGCGGACAGTATCCCGCTTGTATGCATCACCGGCCAGGTGGACAGCAAGATGATGGGCAGTGATGTGTTCCAGGAGGCGGATATTTCCGGCGCCTGCGAATCCTTTGTCAAATACAGCTATATTGTGCGCAATGCCGCCGACATTCCCAGGATCGTCAAGGAGGCCTTCTACATCGCCAATACCGGGCGCAGGGGCCCTGTCCTGATCGACCTGCCGATCGATGTCCAGCAGCAGACCGTCCGTCATTTCTCCTATCCGGAGAGTGTGAATCTGCGGACCTATAAGCCCACAGTGACCGGCCATGCGGTGCAGATCAAAAAAGTAATCACCCAGCTTGAGCGCGCTAAGCGCCCCATCATCTGCGTGGGCGGAGGCGTGCACCTGAGCGGCGCCGCGGCTGAGGTCATCCGCTTTATTGAAAAAAATGAGATCCCCGCAGTCAGCACCATGATGGGCCTGTCTGCCATTCCCACAGAGCACCCGCTCTTTTACGGCATGGTGGGTAACAACGGAAAGCCCTACGGCAACCGCGCCATGAACAATGCGGATATGGTCATCATGGTCGGCGCCCGCGTTGCGGACCGCTCCATCAGCCAGCCCGATCTCATTATGGAGAACAAGATCCTGGTGCACATCGACGTGGATCCCGCCGAGATCGGCAAAAATGCCGGTCCCACCATTCCCCTTGTCGGTGATATAAAGCACGTGTTCGAGGAGTTCAACAAGATCGATTTCAATGCGGACTATACAGACTGGATCGATCAGCTGGACGGCTACAAGGACGATGCGCGCGACGCCAAGCGCCGCCGCATGTTCCAGCGCGAGGAGGACATCCTGGCCCATCAGAAAGATCTGGCGGGCATCAACCCGGTGCAGTTCATCCGCCAGCTCTCGCTTGCCATGAAGGAGGATGCGGTCTATGTCGCCGATGTCGGCCAGAACCAGATGTGGTCCTGCTCCAACTATGTCGCCCGCGGCGGCCGCTTTATGACCAGCGGCGGCATGGGGACCATGGGCTATGCCCTCCCCGCAGCAATGGGCGCCAAGGTGGCGGCACCCGACAGACAGGTCGTGGGAGTATGCGGAGACGGCGGTTTCCAGATGACCATGCAGGAACTGGCAACGATCACCCAGTACAATATTCCCGTCAAGCTTGTCATCCTCAAGAACACCGTGCTGGGTCTGGTCCGCCAGTACCAGCACTATAATTACAAAGACAGATACTCCGTCATCGATCTGGGCAGCAAGCCGGATCTTTCCCTGATCGCCCAGGCCTACGGAATCGGATATCTCAAGCTGGACAACAGCTGGAAGACAGATTCGACACTGGCAGCTTTCCTCGCCGAGGACAAATCCATGATCCTCGAGGTGGATGTCGACCGCGACGAACTCTGCTGAGCGGTTATAACGGTTTTACATGGCTGGAGGTTTACTTTTATGAAGAGAATATATTCCATTCTGGTCGAGAACCGCGCCGGTGTCCTGTGCAAGACCGCGGGCCTCTTCTGGCGGCGCTGTTTCAACATCGACTCGATCACAGTCGGTGAGACGGACGACAGGGAAGTGTCCAGCATGGTCATCGTCAGTTCCGGCGATGAGAGGACCCTCGAACAGATCGAAAAACAGCTCAACAAGAAGCTGGATGTCATCAAGGTCAAGACCTTTGACGAATCGGAGAGTATCAACCGCGAGCTTCTGCTCGTCAAGATCAAATACAATCGCGGAAACCGCAGAGACATCATGGACAACTGCCAGATCATGGGCGCCCGCATTGTGGATATGTCCCGCAGCCAGATGATGATCGAGATGTGCGACACCCCCGAGAGGGTCGCCATTTTCCTCGATACTCTGAAGTCGGTCAGTATCGTCGAGATCACCCGCACGGGTGTCCTCGCCATGACCAAATGCAATGAACCGGGTTGAGATTTGAGGTAAAATGTATACTTGTACACGTTGACTTTAACGCGCTACAGCGCTATAATGGCGTGTATGCCGTGATTTCTCAGTCATGGATGCGTGTTATCAGCAGGTTGGAAGGAATCAACAGGAACAATGAGCACATCTGAAAATAAAAAAGAATTCAAAGTATTTCAGATTCTGGTCGATAATAACTCCGGTGTTCTGAGCCGGATCGCCGGACTGTTTTCAAGACGCGGATACAATATCGAGAGTATCACAGCAGGCGTGACAGCTGATCCCAATATCACCAGGATCACCATCATGACCTCCGGCGATGACGATATTATGGAGCAGATCGAGAAGCAGGTGAGCAAACTCGTCGATGTCCGCGATATCCACGAGCTGAAGCCCGAGGAGAGTGTCTACCGCGAGCTGGCCATGATCAAGGTCCGCGCGGATGCGTCCCAGAGAGAGAATGTCATCGCTCTGGCCAACATTTTCCGCGGAAATATCATTGACGTTTCCAATGAGAGCCTGATGATCGAGATCACCGGCAACTCCGGCAAGGTTGATGCCTTTATCCGTCTGATCAGCGGCTATGAGATCCTTGAGCTGGCCAGGACCGGCGTTGCAGGCCTTGGACGCGGCACCAAGAATATCATCTATATCAATGATCTGCGCCTGGGCGCAGGTATCTCGGACGGACCCGACGGAGAGTAAAATCTGCCGATCAAATGTCCATACGTCTGTCCGTGCGAGCACGTCCATCCGCATGGCCGCTTGATCGTCTTTTACTGTGAACTGCCATAACGCATGAACAGCCGTCATCGGGGGAGTAAAAGTTTGCGGATTGCTCCGTGCTCCTCAGGTTGCACTCCCTCAATCCGCACCCCCATGTCTTCGACAATCGCCCCACTCACCCTAAGGGGCTCGCGTGGCTTTTTGTCTCAGACATGTGGGCCGATCAAATGTCCATACGTCTGTCCGTGCGAGCACGTCCATCCGCATGGCCGCTTGATCGTCTTTTACAGTCAGTAACATTGTTACACAATTTTCAATAGTAAATGGAGGAACAAGAAATGTCAGATGCCAGGATTTTTTATCAGGAGGATTGTAATCTTTCTCTTCTGGAAGGCAAGACCATCGCAATCGTCGGTTACGGCAGCCAGGGCCACGCTCATGCGCTGAACCTCAAGGAGTCCGGATGCAATGTCATCATCGGCCTGTATGAGGGTTCCAAGTCCAAGGCAAAGGCTGAGGCACAGGGCCTGACCGTTTATAATACTGCAGAAGCTGCAAAGATGGCAGACATCATCATGATCCTGATCAACGATGAGAAGCAGGCTGCTATGTACAAGAAGGACATCGAGCCCAACCTCGAGGCAGGCAATATGCTGATGTTCGCACACGGCTTCAACATCCATTTCGGTCTGATCAATCCCCCCGCTGATGTCGATGTCACCATGATCGCCCCCAAGGCTCCCGGACACACTGTCCGCAGCGAGTACCAGGCAGGCAAGGGAACTCCCGCCCTCGTAGCAGTTCAGCAGGATGCGACCGGCCACGCTCTTGATATGGCTCTGGCATATGCAGCAGGCATCGGCGCAGCCCGCGCAGGTGTCCTTGAGACCACTTTCCGCACAGAGACCGAGACCGACCTCTTCGGTGAGCAGGCTGTCCTTTGCGGCGGTGTCTGCGCCCTCATGCAGGCAGGCTTCGAGACCCTGGTCGAG
>OCVV012860318.1_pt1 | contig 37116 bp, 31 predicted proteins | sample 1539721 | NCBI WGS metagenome assembly OCVV01 (sample SAMN02144230, study PRJEB22623) | gut metagenome | biome: sheep rumen | host: Ovis aries | place: New Zealand | reverse complement strand
AGAGGTAAGCTCTCATTTAAGACCGGCCACTCGCTCCGCTCCGTGGCCACTCATGGCCGCAAAAGCGGCCACTTGGTTACGCCGTATGCATACGCGATGAAAATCGAGACCGCGATCGGGGAATCGTTTGACGCTCCGTATATGGTCCCAATCACCAGAGCCCATGTCGCGCTGTCCAATCAGGACGCGGATCTTTGGTTCGCGGAGAAGCTATTGTCTTTAGGAGCACATTGCCGCGTTTCACCTACGGTGAATCCCGGATTCTGTGTCCCGTTCTTCCGGGAGCATGGCATGGTCAGTGAAGAGGACGCGAAGATGATGATGCGTACGCATAACGCCTATAAGGGCCTTGGCGCAACGCTTACCTATAACTGTACGCCGTATGTCGGGACCAATGTCCCGCACTTTGGTGAGATCTGCGCGTTCTCCGAGTCCAGCGCGACGCCGTTTGTCAATTCCGTCTGGGGAGCCAGAAGCAACCGGGAGGGTGCCAACAGTGCTTTGTGCGCGGCGATCACCGGCTTCGTCCCGTATTACGGGCTGCTTCTTGACGAAAACCGGAAGGGGAATATTCTCGTTCATGTGGAAGCGGACATGAAGAGTGATTTTGCATATCATCTTCTCGGCTACTGCGGTAAGAAAATCGGACCGAGCATTCCGGTCTTTGAAGGGCTTCCCGAACAGATCTCAATGGAATCTCTGACGAATCTGGGCGCGCAGCTCAACACGTCCGGTGCTTACGGTATGTACCATATTCTCGGCTTTACACCTGAAGCGCAGACACCGGAACAGGCTTTTGGCGGAACGAAACCGGAGCGGGAAGTAGTCATCACAAACCGGGATCTTGCGGATATTCTGGAGGAGATCTCGTGCGAAGGTAACCGGAAGATTGATTTTGCCATGTTCGGCTGCCCGCATTTTACACTGGATCAGACGCGCTATATCGCGGAACGGCTGGATGGAAAGAAGCTGAAAGTGCCGCTGTGGGTTCTGACTTCCTACCATGTCAAAGAGTTGTGCGACAGAATGGGCATTACGGAGAAGATTGAGTATGCCGGAGGTAATGTGATTCCGGATACCTGTCCGGATCAGCCTTGCTGGAACTGGTTAGGCGGAAAGACCGGTGTCACGGAATCACCCAAGTGCGCATATTATCCGAAGCGGCGCGGCATCAATTTTGTGATCCGTGATCTGGACAGCTGTATCGACGCGGCACTTACCGGGGAGGTGAAATGATGAGCAGACGTTATTCCTGTCATAAAATTTCCGAAGGGAAAGCCCGGGGCAGCGCGCTTGTATCTTCGGATGAGATTATGTTTTATCTGATCCGGCCAGAGAGCGGAATCGTGATCGAGAAGGGACACTCTCTTTGCGGACAGTCCGTGGCAGGCCAGATTCTGATCTTTCCGGGAGGGAAAGGTTCGAGCGTCGTGCAGGCGGATGGCTTGTTCCAGCTGAACAAAAACGGCAATCTTCCGAAAGCCATGATTATCCGGTATCCGGAAACCGTGCTGGTTTCCAGCGCCATCATCATGGATATTCCGATGGTCGACCGCGTTGATCCCGCGTTTTACAAGGAGATCCAAACCGGGGATCAGGTCGAAGTCAACGCGGATGAAGGGTACATTGAAGTCGTTTCCGCGCAGGACAAGATATGAGAAATTAACAAAATAATGGTGATTACAGGGTAAATATTTTGACAATTTCAATATTTACATTTTCGCGGAATCGGGTATGATTATTGTATTCATTCCAATACGAACACAGTAATGAAATCATTATTCAACCAGTGAGGCAAAGGCGTCCGGAGAATTTCTCCAGGCGCCTTTTGTTCATTTCATGAGGAGGTATGAGAATGAAAAAGAGATTTGTCATGAGTTTGACTTTGGCTGCGCTGTCAGCCGGAATGCTTGCAGCTTGCGGATCTAAGACCAGTGCTCCTGCAGCTTCTTCATCTGCTTCAACAGAAGCGGCCGGCGCGTCGGCTGCCGCGACAACCGAAGGTGCTGCCGCTGTGACCGAAGCTCCTGCGGCAGGAACAACACAGGCAGCGGCTTCTTCCGGAGACGCCATGTACGATGGAAAAGTTCTTCTGGGACATGCGTCATGGATCGGATTCGCGCCTCTGAACCTTGCCGATGATATGGGCTTCTTCGAAAAGCACGGCGTAGACTGTGATATCGAGTCGTTCGAGTCCAAGGCGGATTCCAGAGCGGCGCTTGCAGCCGGCCGGATTCAAGGCATTTCCACTACAGTGGATACACAGGTCATGAGCCGCGCGCAGGGCGTAAATCTCCAGATTGTCCTCGCGGAAGATACCTCCAGCGGCGGAGACGGCATTTCCGCCATCAAAGATATCAAGGAATTCAAGGATTTGAAGGGACATACCGTTGCTCTGGATACTTCGGGCGGCGCGTCCTATTTCTGGTTCAACTATCTGCTGCAGCAAAATGACATGAAGATGGATGACATGAAGATCCAGAACATGTCCTCGGGCGATGCAGGCGCAGCGTTCGTCGCGGGCAAGGTTGACGCCGCGATTACCTGGGAGCCATGGCTTTCCAGAGCAAAGGAAGCTCCGGACGGCCACATCCTGATTGATTCCAGTGAGACGCCCGGCATTATCGTTGACTGTCTCGCAATGGATCAGGACTTCGCCAGCAAGTATCCCGGAACCGTGAAAGGTATCTGTGAAGCCTGGTATGACGCTCTGGATTACATCAAAACAAACCCCGAAGACGCTTACAAGATCCTGATGAAGTACACCGGCGATGATACGACGGACGCGGTCGCGGGCGAACTGTCCGGCGTCACGCTTTATGATAAGGAAGCGAACGAGAAGTATTTCGGCGGCGAGATTCAGGAGGTCGCGAAGATGGCCTCGGATCTGTGGCTCGATAACAAGCTGATCGACAGCGCCGTTTCTCCGGATGATGTCATCAATGGCAGCTTCATTTCCGGAACCGACGAATAATTGTTCAGCATTTCTGTCCGGCTGCTTCGTCAGAACTGAACAGGCAGCCGGACACGGTTAATGAGGTGACGTGACATGACAAATGACAGTGCTTTATACGGTGACAGAAGCTGGATCCGCACAGAGACCCCGGAGCTGCATCCAGTGGATAAAAACAGGCTGGACGGAACGATCATCTACACAGCAAAAGATAAAAGCGGGGAAACGGCGTTTTCGAAGGCGTTTATTCCCAAGGGCTCCATCACAAAGAGAAGCTACATTATTATAGCGGTCTGTTCGTTCGCGGCTGTATTCGGACTGTGGTGCTATGCATGTTTTGTCATGCATGTCAGCAGCATGTTCCTGCCTTCGCCGAAGGAAGTTGTGCAGTCTGCCGCTGCCATGTTCACAGATGGCAATTTCCTGTTTGATATCCGCATGTCCGTGCAGAGAGTGCTGATCGGCTTTCTGATTTCGGCGGTCGTAGGCATTCCTTTCGGTCTGATTATCGGTACCTACGCGCCGATGGCTGCCGGACTGGAGCCGCTGTTTTCCTTCTTCCGTTACCTTCCGGCGTCCGCGTTCATTCAGCTATTTATCCTGTGGATCGGCATCGGGGAGGGATCGAAGATCAGCATCATCATTGTCGGATCGCTCGCGCAGATCATTCTGATGGTCGCAACCAATGTACGGAACGTTTCCGGCTCGCTGATTGAGGTTTCCTACACGCTGGGCGTATCCAGAGCCGGCGTTTTCTGGAAGGTCATTCTCCGGAAAGCAATGCCGGATATCATGGACACGCTCCGGATGGTTCTGGGCTGGGCATGGACATATATCATCGTTGCCGAGATGATCGGCGCTTCGGAAGGTGTCGGCTTTATGATTACACAGGCCGGGCGCCAGTTCCGGATTTCAAGAATCTTTGTCGGCATTATCGTAATCGGCCTCATCGGACTGGTGCTGGATATGCTGATGATGTTCCTGAAGAGAGCTCTGTTCCCCTGGAATGAGGAAAAGTAATATTGCAAGGAGCGCGGATGATGAAAAAGACTGTACTGAATGCAGATTATCCTGTAGATGAAAATGTATATTATGAAGACGGGCAGGGACAGTTTTACCGTCTGCACAATGGCGTGGACATTATTGGTGTGACCAAACAGTTCAGAACCAAAAAGAATACGGTGCAGGCATTGCAGGAAATCAATCTGCATGTCTACAACAGTGAGTTCATCTCGATTCTCGGAACCAGCGGCTGCGGCAAAAGCACACTTCTGCGCATGGTCGGCGGCTTTGAAACGCCGACGACCGGAAAAATTTTCTGTCACAAGAAGGAAGTGACAAGGCCCGGCGCCTCGATCGGTATGGTTTTCCAGTCATATACGCTGTTTCCATGGCTTACCGTGCGTGAAAACATCGCCTTCGGCCTGAAAGAACTCAAGTACCACACTCCTTCGGAAAGTAAAGAGATCGTAGAAAGATATATCGATCTTGTCGGGCTGCGCGGCTTTGAAAATCAGTATCCGAAATCTCTTTCCGGCGGCATGAAGCAAAGAGTCGCGCTTGCAAGGTCTCTCGCAACGGACCCGAGCGTTCTTCTTCTGGATGAGCCGTTCGGCGCACTGGACATGCAGACGAGAGGCGTTATGCAGGAGCTGCTGATAGATATCTGGCAGAAATCGCCCAAAACAATTCTGATGGTCACACACGATATTGACGAAGCGATTTTCCTCGCGGATCGTGTCGTGATCATGAGCGCAAGACCCGGCAGAGTCCGTGAAATTCTCGATATCGATCTGGAAAGGCCCAGAAACTATCATGTCAAGAGTACGCCTGCTTTCGCGGCGTATCGTGAGCACTGTACGGAAATCATCCGGGAAGAGAGCAGCAAGCTGCTGGTGAATGCGCATGCCAGCTGAAAACGCCAGCCCCCTTGCGGATTCGCATGGGTCTGAAGAGCGGCAGGTTTCTTGTGCATCCACCCGGAGCTGAAGAGAGGAGGCGTTTTATGCCGGTTCTTCTGCAGGAAGATCTTTCCTATCCATTGCCGGAAATGCTGCCGGTAAGACAGCATTTTGACGACACGCGTCTTGTCGATGTCCGGGGCAGGCTTCTGACATCGCTTCATCAAAAATCCATTCTGTCCATGCTGCGGCCCGGAATGCGCACAGCGGTTGCGGTCGGCTCCCGTGGCATTGACAATCTTGCACTCATCGTACAGACAACGATCCGGTTTTTAACAGAGCAAGGCTGCAGGCCGTTTATCGTATCCGCCATGGGCAGTCATGGCGGCGGAACGCCCGAAGGGCAGAAGGCTGTGCTGGAAGGCTACGGCATTACGGAAGAAGCAATGGGCGTTCCGGTTATCACGGACACAGATACCATTTGTATCGGCAGCAGAGGGAACGGGATTCCGGTCTATTGGGACGCCGCCGCGGCGAAAGCGGATCTGGTTATCCCGATTAACCGGATCAAGCTGCATACGGATTTTGAAGGCCCCCTGCAGAGCGGTCTCTGCAAAATGCTGGCGATCGGTCTCGGCGATCAGAAAGGCTGTTCGATGCTGCATGAGACGGCGCCGGAGGATTTTGCCGCCGCGCTTGAAGAAACCGCCCGGCTGATTATAAAGACACAGAAGATCGGGTTCGGTGTCGGCATCATGGAAAACGCGCTGGACCATACCTGTCACATTGAAGCCATTCCGGCATCCATATTGATCGAACGGGAGAAGGAGCTTGCAAAGGACTGTGTCCGGCTGATGCCGTTTCTGCGGATTCAGAAGGCGGATATTCTGATTGTTGACGAAATCGGCAAAGAAATTTCCGGTGCCGGGTATGATCCGAATATCCTTGGCCGGAGCAGCCTCCTTCATGGAAGACGCCTGCATGTGCCGGAATTTCAGAGGATGGTTCTTCTTAATATTTCGGAGAAGTCGCATGGCAACGCGATCGGTCTCGGGCAGTTTGATGTGATCACGAAGAATGTTTTTGAGAACATGGATTTCGGGAGCGTATACGCGAACGCGCTTGCCGTGCGCGCGCCGGAGGACGCGCGGATTCCGGTCATTGCCAGGGACAGAGAAGAGGCAGTCCGGATCGCACTCAAATGCTGCCGCGGCATTGATTACCGGCGGCTGCGGATTCTGGAGATCCGCAATACGCTTTCGCTGCAGACGATCTATATCTCGCCGGCAATGCTGGACGAGGTGAGAGACAATAAGGACCTCACGCTGCTGCAGCCCGCAAGTCTTTGACAAAGAGCTGTTGCTGCCGCGGCGCGGCAATGCCGGAACGTCCCTTGCATGAACATGGCTTCTGTTTTGCCGGAAACTGCGTTATGATAGAGGGCATGAAAAGAATACTGATGATCGCAACCGGAGGCACAATTGCCTGTAAACCGAACCGGAGCGGACGGCTTTCTCCGAAAATCACATCTTCCGAACTACTTGAGTATGTACCGGAGCTCGCGCAGATCTGCGAGGTCGAAGCACGTCAGTTATACAACATTGATTCCACGAATATGGGACCCGCGCAGTGGCCGGGGATCGTCAATATGATCCGCGAAAACTGGGGAATGTATGACGGCTTTGTCATTACGCATGGAACGGATACAATGGCATATACTGCCGCGGCGCTCAGTTACATGATTCAGAATTCTGCCTGCCCGATTGTTTTGACGGGAAGCCAGAAGTCGATTTACAGCAGAGATACAGACGCGCGCAAAAACCTGCTGCAGGCCTTTCGTTACGCGGCGGCGGACGGAGCTTTTGGCGTTCAGATTGTCTTTGACGGACATGTAATTCTGGGAACGAGGGCAAGAAAAGTCCGCTCGAAAAGTTATAACGCGTTTTCGAGCATCGACTATCCGGATACCGCGGTATTTCGCGGCGATCATCTGATCCGGTATCTCGATGCTCCTGCGCAGCGTCCGCCGATGCGCTTCTACACGGAACTGGATCCGGCGGTCTTTGTGCTACGTCTGATTCCCGGCGTAACGGCAGGTATTTTTGATTATCTGAAAGAGCATTATGACGCTCTGATTATTGAGGGTTTCGGTGTCGGCGGTTTGCCGGACAGCGGTAACGGCGCGCTTTTGAAAGCCCTTTCGGAGTGGTCGGCTGCCGGGAAAATCGCGGTTTTTTCGACGCAGGTGCAGCATGAAGGCAGCGATCTGGAAATTTATGAGGTCGGCCGCGGCGCCCTCGAACTTCCCGGCGTTTATGATGCCCATGATATGACGCCCGAAGCGATCGTGACCAAGCTGATGTGGGCGCTCGGCCAGACCCGCGATCAGGCGGAAGCCGGAAAGCTGTTTACAGAGGAAGTCAGTCACGATGTATGTGAATAGGATATACACATTTGCGGGGGCCTGTGGATAACAGGCCCCCGCAAAGCGGTTTTATTGATAGTCTGTTCATGTCAGATAATTATAGAACGCGTTGTTGCAGTGTGCGCGGCGAAGGGAGAACGAGGAATGTATCAGGATGCCAGCGTGATGCTTGGAGAAAGCAGAATGGATTATGCCGCATTCGGACAGGGAAAGAAGATTTTCGTTGTTCTGCCCGGTCTGTCGGACGGCCTTATAAGTGTAAGGGGAAAGGCGTGGATGCTGTCCCTTCCTTATAAGAAGTTCCTGCAAAACTACACAATCTATATGTTCAGCAGAAAAGATCCGATGCCGGACGGATATTCGATCCGCGAGATGGCACGGGATCAGGCGCTGGCGCTTCGAAAGCTTGGAATCGAAAAATGCTGTCTGATGGGCGTTTCGCAGGGCGGTATGATCGCGCAGTACATGGCGGCTGACTCGCCGGATCTTGTCAGAAAATTGATTCTTGCCGTCACCGCGCCGAACGCGGCTCCGTTCCTGCAGGAAACGGTTGGCGGCTGGATTGCACTTGCGGAACGCGGCGATTATACCGCGCTCCTTTCAGATACGGCGCGAAAAATGTATTCGGAGGCGTATTATAAAAAGAATAAGAAGATATTTCCGCTCCTCGTGAAGCTGATGAAGCCCGAAGGAGCAGAAAGGTTTCTTATCAATGCCCGCGCGATTCTTTCATTCGATATAAGGGAAGAGCTGACAAAGATTTCCTGCCCTACGCTGATCCTTGCGGGCAGCAATGACTGCGTGGTCGGCCCGGAAGCTGCCTCCGCGCTGCGTGAAGGGATTTCCGGCAGCAGGCTGCATGTCTATAATGGGCTCGGGCATGGCGCGTATGAGGAAGCCCGGGACTTTTATGACAGGGTGCTGGAATTTTGTGAAGAGTAGGAATGCATCGCGGGGTGGCAGCCCCGTCCTGCCGCCCCGCACCCCGCCGGAAAATTCATCACCATGGAGATTTTATATGAGCCTTTACGCTATCGGCGATCTGCACCTGCATTATCAGTCTGTACTGAAGTCACAGGCACAGCTGCATGACCGCGTTTGGAAAAATCACGAAGAGAAATTTAGAAGAAACTGCGACGTATTGCTGACAGAGGAAGATACGCTTGTCCTCGTCGGCGATCACAGCTGGGGAAAGAAGCTGTCGGAGTGTACGCAGGATTTACAGTATATCAGCGATCTGCCGGGAAGAAAGATTTTGACCAGAGGAAATCATGACCATTTCTGGGAAGTGAATAAGACCGGACAATTGAACGAGTTGTATAAGCCTGCGCTTACATTTTTGCAGGACAGCTACGAAAGCTACCGGGATTACGCGATTGTCGGATCAAAAGGATATACTTTCGAGGGCCCGTTCTATCTTGATCATCGGGGAAGAATCACGGGCTGGGATGAAAAAGAAGAAGCACACGCAAAGAAGCTTGTGGAAAGAGAGCTTGTGCGGCTGCGGAAATCTTTTACTCTGGCACAGTCGGACGGCTATCGTAAATTCATCATGTTTCTGCATTATCCGCCGACCAATATTCTCGAGGAGCGCAGCGGATTTACGGACATGGCGGAAGAGTTCGGCGCGGAGCAGGTAATTTACGCGCACTGTCATGGAGAAGCCAGATTTCACGACAGCATACAGGGTGAGTTTCGCGGAAGGAATTATCAGCTGGTGTCGGGCGATTATCTGAAATGGAAGCCTTTTAGGATATTGGATTGAACGGCCCGCCCGCCGGCGGCCCCGGCTTGCGCCCGCTCCCCTGAATATGCCTGTGCGTCTCCGGGAACCGCTTAAAAATGCCTGTGCGCCTCCCGGAACTGCGCCGAAGAGAAGCCGGTTTCATCCTTGAAAACCCTGGAGAAAAAATTCCGGTTTCCGAAATGCAGCTGCTCGGAAATGTCATCAATGCTCATCCTCGTCGTAACGAGCAGATACGAAGCATGTTCAATCCGCGATTTCTTGATGTAGGAGTTGATGCTCATGCCGGTTTCTGTTTTGAATTTCTTGGAGAGGTAATACCTGCTGTATCCGATCCGGTCCGCCAGCAGATCGATGCCGAGTTTCTCGCAAGGATGCGCGTCGATGTAATCCGTGCAGGCAACAATCTCCTTTGACCCGGCCGGCCTCCCTTTGTGGTTGTGCACCTGAAACAGAAGATCCTCAAAAAGACAGTGGCAGACCTGCATGATCTCTGCGTTTGTCGTGGCAGTCGTCAGGTTTTTCAGGTAAATGGCCGACTTGGTGTAAACGGAGTCCGGCGATATACCACCCTCGATCGCTGCCTGTATACAATGTCCGCAGAAAATCGTCGCGTATTGACTGCCGGCAGTCATGGATTCGCCAATGATTGTCTTAAAAAACTGCATCGTCGATGCAGCAGACGGAATCTTTTCCTTGTAATGAATGTCGCCGGTGCGGATATAATTGGTGATGCCGGATTCGAATGCGAAAAAGTCGGCATAATTGCCGCGCATTCCGGAGGAAGCGGTGTCCGGCTCTTCGAAGCTTTGAAAAGTTATCTCTGAAGCCTTGATATAACGGCCGCTCACACAGTAATGCAGCATCATCGTGTCCCGGAAGAACTCCGGTACTGGGATGGTTTTAATCGCCTTCAGGTACTTGATGAACTTAGGTTTCCAGCTTGCCCGGATCTGAGGATTTTTCAGAATTTCCGTAATTGTTTCTTCCATAAGAGGAGACGACAGAACAGGCCCGATCGTATGCAGCAGATCCGCTTCCGTATCTTCATCCTTTTCGTAGATGACGCTCCACATCAGCCCGTACTTTGTTGTTATAATAAGCGGCCCGTCATTATTCCGGCCGAACGCGATCGCTTCATCGAGCCTTCCCGACGAACGAAAAAGTGTGTCATAGATCGCGTGCTTCGCATTGGTTGTAAGAAGCGTGCCGGAGACGGTATACGTCGAGACAATCATCTGCGTACCGCATTGAAGAAGGTCCGTTAAAAGTCCGACGCGCCGCTCGATTTCATCAGCGGAGAATGTCGGCTTTTCAGCTGTTCTTTCATTATCCATTTCACTTTCTTCCTGCGGCAGCTTTTCAATCTGTTCTTTGGAAAGTCCGGAATTCGTAAGCTTCGAAAAGCCGCTCTTCTGATCGCTGCTGCCGAAGCGGTCCGACTCCTTCAAAACATTCAGCATCGGTTCACCGGCTTCGAAGCGGCGTTTGTTTTCCCGGATAATTTTAATCGAACGCTTCGCCCGGTCCGGTACCTGCGGCGTTGTATGCGGCGTGATATAAACCTGCTGCATAGTCCAGAGCGGATGACCCTGCGGAAGCGGCTCTTCTTCGAGCACATCCAGACCAGCGCCGCCGATTTCGCCGCTGCGTAGAGCTTCCAGCAGGGCGTTCGTGTCCACGATGCCGCCACGCGCGATGTTGATAAGGAAGGCGTCTTTCTTCATCTTGCGGAAAGCTTCCGCGTCAAACATATGATAGGTTTCGTCGGTCAACGCAAGCGTCAGAATGATGAAATCACACTCCGCAAGCAGGGTGTCAATCGAATCCCCATCGGAACCTGCAAATCTGTGCCGGATGTAATCCATCCCGCGAACAGGAAATTTATCAAAGGCATAAATGTCCATTCCGAACGCGTGCAGGCGCTCCGCGAGCATCCGTCCGTTATTGCCCATGCCGACGATGCCGGCCTTGCGGCCGTAAAGCCCTTTCCATGTGTTCGAGCCGTCCACACCCCAGTGACCGGCCGCCTGCGCAGCCAGCAGTTCCTTCGTATGATAGCAGTGCTGCAGCATGAAATAGACCGCATGCTCCGCAAGAACCGGCGCGCTTCTGCCCGCGGCACCGGTGACAATGAAACCTTTCGCAAAAACTTCATCCCGCGCGGAACCGTTGAGCCCCGCGTGGTCGCAGGCGACCCATTTGAGCGTGTTTTGCCCGAGAAGACAATCGTCGACGTCGCCGAGCAGAATCGCGACATCCGCGTCCCTTGCTTCCTGCGCGAGTTTTTCCTTGTCATAGAAATTTACGTAGACAAAGTCCGCTTCCGGAAAAACATTCCGCAGCGCATGATAATTTTCCTTGTTATATCAGACAGTAGAGACAACTTTTCTGATTTTCGGCATTTCGCATCCTTTCCGGCAAGCCCGGACAGCCGGGCGGTCCATTAAACTGCAGTACAGTATAGCCGGTAAAACTTCCGGATGTTATATGCAATTTAATTAATTTATATACAGAATCGATAAATTAAGTCAAGAAATGAAATATAGTATAAAAAACAAAATAGAGATTATTCGCTCCGCAGCGTCTCCCTGTCGCCTTCCAGCATTTTCAGATAGGCTGTCGGCGGCATGCCTTTGACTTTTCCGAACAGGCGCGTGAAGTAATTTACGTTGTCAAAACCGCACAGCGATGCAATTTCCGAAATGTTCGTGTGTCCTGTATTCATCAGAAAAATCGCGTTCCGGATCTTGCGGCTATGGAGATAGCCGGTCAGTGTTTTCCCGGTTTCTTTATGAAAAAGGCCGGAGAGATAGCCCCGGTTCATACCTGTGGCCTGCGCGATGCCCGAAAGAGTGAGAGGTTCGTTTTCATGAATTGAGATATAGTTCATGACTTTACGGATCGCGGGAGAGCATCCGGCGGTCGACTGATTGCTGATGAGCATGCAGTACTGCCGGATGATTTTGCTCTGCAGCTGCTGCCGCTGCATTTCCTGATAGGACACGCAGTTTTCAATCTGCAGATTCAACTTGCCGGAGAGTCTGTCAATGTAGTACGGGTGAATGCCGGCGCGGAAGGCAGCGCGCCTGCAAAGCGTGTTGATGACAATGAGATAGTTTTTCGCGTCCCGGACGGTGCTGCCGCTGCGGCTTCGAAGTCCTGCTCTGCCGAGAAGAGAAAGCTTTCTCTGTGCGCCCTCCAGATCACCGCGCTCGATGGCCTCTACCATTTCCTGTTCGATATGGTACCGCTGATCCAGTGCCTGCAGCCGCTCGGGAGATTTATCCTCCACCTCCTGCTTCAGCTCCGGTCGGATGGCTGTCCCGGACTGCAGTGAGATTTCATGGAAGAGAATGTTTGAAGCCGGGAAAACAGTCCTGATCGAAGCCCGCAGATACGCTTCCAGCATATAGGCGTCTGTAACAAGAGGAATGTCTTCAAAGCCGCTGCGCAGGCTGGAGAGCCGGATAGCTGCGCCTTCCAGAGAACGGAAAATCTGAAGGATATCCTTTGTCGTCGGAACGGCGTGCTGATAAGGCCCAATGAGCAGAAGATGATCCATCCCGGCGTACGTAAGAGCGATGTAATGGCACAGAAAATGATCTGTGATCATGACCAGATGGGATTCGCTTTCAGAGGAAGGAGGAATTTCCGGGAGAAGAGGATCAGGCTGCAGCGAAACGATGCTGCGAAGACCGTAATCCGGAAGCTGCGATTCATGAAGCGAAAGCGGGCTTTCACATGTGCGTATTCGCAGCTCCTGAAAAAAGCTTTCTAAGAGACTGACGAGCATATGGATTTGATCTGTCATATCGTTCCTTTCGGGCGGCGCCCCGTGGCATATATTTCCGATATTTATATATATAAGCACAATATACAGTAATTGTGAAAAAGAAACAATATTGTGAATGAATAAATGAAATACGTGCGGAAACAATCTGCAGCAGACCGTTATTATGATTTCATATTCCGCAATCAGGAAACGGCACAGAAAACTACAAGTTGATTGTTGAGGGAGGTTATATGAAATCGGACAACACAGCTAAGGAAAAATTCCCGCTTGGAAGATTTTTCGCGTGGAAGACAAGGGACATTTCACTCGGATGTATGGTCATAATTCTTGGGTACCTGAGTCTGTACGCCAGCACAGAACTGGGAATCCCTGTTGGCATCGTCGGATCGCTGATGATGGGCAGCAAGATTTTTGACGCTTTCACAGACCTTTTCGCCGGTTACATTATTGATAACACCAATACCCGTTTCGGAAAGGCAAGGCCGTATGAATTCGCGGTGATCGGCGCGTGGGTCAGCACGGTGGCGCTGTTTTCCTGCCCGCCGTCGCTTTCCATGACAGTCAGGTGTATCTGGCTGTTCTGCATGTATACACTGACTTACTCGATCTTCGCGACACTGCTGTACGGCTGTCAGCAGGCTTACATTGTTCGCGCTTTCAAGGACCGCGAGACCATAATCAAGGTTTCTTCGTTCGGCGGCATTGTCAGCACATTGGGAGCATCCGTCGTTTCGATTTCGTTTCCGATTCTGATTAAAAAGATCGCTGTCACGCCGGAAGGCTGGAGCCGGCTCGTACTTCTTTACGCGGTGCCTCTCCTGATCCTCGGTATGCTCCGCTTTCTGTTTGTCAAGGAGGTCTATACACCAGGCCGGAAGAAGGAGCAGGAAAAGACATCGGTTAAACAGATTTTCACGATGCTGAGGAAGAATCCTTATGTATGGGATGTCGGCATTGTCGCAGGTTCTGTCCAGTTTATTATGGGACTCGGCTCGGCGCAGTATTACTTCAAGTTTATTGTCGGTGATATCGGCCAGTACAGCAAGCTGCAGGCCATGACTATCCTGATGCTCGTTTTCATGTTCGCTTTTCCGAAGATGATTAAGAAGATGAGTGTCGGCAGAGTGGTCGTTCTCTGCAGCGCTGCCGGTATCGCGGGTTACATCGTCAATTTCTTTGCGGGCAGCAGTATGGCAATGCTGATGGTGGCTTTTATTGTAACCGGAATCGCGAGCCTGCCCGGCGCGTATCTGCAGGCGCCGATGCTTATGGAATGCTCTTCATATAACGAGATGCTGGGATTGCCGAGAATGGATTCTACTTCCGCGGCAGTCATGAACTTCATGATCAAATTCATGAACGCGCTCGGCGCGGGACTGATGGGACTGATGCTGCAGGCTTCCGGCTTCATTGCCACAAAGTCCGGAGAAGTTGTGACACAGCCGGACAGCGCGATGCTGATGATCCGGCTTCTCTACAGTATCGTACCCGCATCTGTGCTGTTTGTGGTGATTCTCGCGGCAAAACATTTTGACGGCCTTGGAAAGAAGCTTAAAGAAAACGGCAAACAATAACCAAAGGAGCGAAAATTTGAGAACGACACAGATCATAAACGATAACTGGAAATTCGCCAAAACAGCCTCAGCGCCCGCTGTGCTGCCGGAAAACTGGGAGTCTGTCACGCTGCCGCACACCTACAACGCGGTGGACGGTCAGGACGGCGGCAATGATTATTACCGCGGCACGGCCGCTTACGTTCGGACCCTTGTGACCCCGGAAGAGAGCAGCGATAAAGAAGTATATCTGGAACTGCGCGGCGCGGCGATGAGCGCGGAGGTTTACCTGAACGGGAAACAGCTCGCAAAACATCAGGGCGGATACAGCACGTTCCGTGTCCTTTTAAGCGGAGCGCTCCGCCCGGAGGGAGCAGAAAATCTTCTCTGCGTTCTTGTGGACAACTCCGACAATGAAGAAGTCTACCCGCAGAAGGCGGATTTCACGTTTTATGGGGGCATTTACCGCGACGTTGTTTTGATCACAGTGCCTTCCACGCACTTTGCGCTGCGCGAAGACGGAACACCCGGAATCCGGATTACACCGAAGGCAGACCTTGCAAAGCACAGCGCGGACATTCTCGTGGAAACAAAGGTCGAGGGAGCTGCGGACGGCGCAAAAGTGACCATCTCCGCCTGCGGAAAGGAACAGACGGTTCCTTTAGAAAACGGAAGTGCGAAGGCGCTGCTGCATGTGGAAAACGTGCATCTTTGGGACGGCGTTTTTGATCCGTACCTGTATACGGCCAAGGCGGTTCTTACGGCGGACGGCAAAGAGCTGGATCATGTCAGCGCAAGGTTCGGCGTCCGGAGTTTCCGGATTGATCCTGCGGAAGGCTTTTTCTTAAACGGCAGACACTATCCGCTTCGCGGCGTATCCCGTCATCAGGACAGGCAGGGCGAAGGAAACGCGCTGACCTTTGCCATGATGAAGGAAGATATGGAGGTTGTGAAGGATATCGGCGCCAATACGCTGCGGCTCGCACACTATCAGCACGCGCAGGAATTCTACGACCTTTGCGATGAAAACGGTATCATTGTCTGGGCAGAGATTCCGTTCATCACAAAATTCATGCCGGAAGGCAGACAGAATACAATCAGGCAGATGAAAGAGCTGATTACGCAGTCCTACAATCATCCCTCGATCATCTGCTGGGGACTTTCCAATGAAATCACGGCCAGCAGTCAGGTCACGGAAGAACTCATGGACAATCACAGGGAGCTGAATGAACTCTGCCACAGCCTCGACAGCACGAGACCGACCGCCATGGCGCATGCGTTCATGCTCGAGAAAGACAGTCCACTAATTCCGGTAGCGGATATCGCGGGCTATAATCTGTACTTCGGCTGGTATCTGGGCGAACTGGAACAGAATGACCGCTTCTTTGATGAATATCACAAACTGTTCCCGGACCGCGTCATAGGCTTTACCGAGTACGGCGCAGATGCGAATATCCGCTTCCATTCGGAACATCCCGTGCAGGGCGACTACAGCGAGGAATATCAGTGCGTCTACCATGAGCACATCGCGAAGATGATCGAAGAGCGGCCGTATCTGTGGGCGACTTATGTCTGGAACCTCTTCGATTTTGCCGCGGACGGCAGAGATGAAGGCGGCAAGCACGGGCAGAACCAGAAAGGACTCGTGGAGTTTGATCACAAGACGCGCAAGGACGCGTTCTATCTGTACAAGGCGCTCTGGAGCAGCGAGCCGTTCGTTCATATCTGCGGCAGACGTTTTGTAAACCGCACGGGCGACAAGACGCTGGTCCGCGTTTACTCAAACCTGTCCGGGGTAACGCTGTATGACGGAGATGTTGTTTTGGCGCGGCAAAACAACACCGACTGCAGCCAGAAAGGCGTTTACCTGTTCGAGGTTCCGCTTACGGGTGAGATGCATCTTCGCGCGGAAGCGGGAGAAGGCGCACAGGCAGTCAGTGATGAAATCCTGATCCGCCATGTGGAACAGGCCGATGCTTCCTATCAGTTCGGTAAAATAGGAGAGGTTGTCAACTGGTTTGACAAGATCACTGTGAATCCGGACTACTACTCTGTACATGATACGCTGGGGACGCTCATGCAGAATCCGGCGACCGGCGCGGTTGTCGGACAGATCATGCGGAAAGCGAGAGGAAGCCGCGGCGATGTCGCAAAGAGCACCGAAGGCAACAAAGCGCTGCAGCAGATGCTGGCCGGTATGAAGTTTGAAAGCCTTCTGCTGAAAGCCGGGGGCAACGTAATTTCAAAGGAAATGATCCGGAACATCAATGAAACGCTGCAGAAAGTGCCGAAGAATAAGGACGGTGCGAAATGAAGTACGGACTTGATCTTACATTAAATGAAATTGACAGCGACGCGGACTGCGCCGCTGTCGTTGACCGTTTTCTTCCGGGGCTGCGGGACAAGCTCGGACAGAATCCGCAGGCGCGGGGGCTTTCGCTTCGAAAGCTCGCGCAGTATACCGGAGGTCTGATTCCGCAGCAGGCGCTGGACGCGCTGGATAAAGCCCTGCAGGAGCTTGGCAGATCGGCCGGCGGGTACACTGCGGCGGAAAAGGCAAAGATTCTGCGGTACAGTCAGATCCTGGAGCAGGATAAGGCGCGCGCAAAGGCTGCGGGGCGGAGTCTGTACGCATGGGAAAATGTCGGACGGAATCCGCAGACCCCCGCAAAACATCACCAGAACGCAATCGAACCTGGCAAACCGTTCCTTGATACGGAAGGAAAACGGATTCAGGCGCACGGCGGCGCTATTTTCCACGAAGACGGCGTGTATTACTGGTACGGCGAGAACAAAGAGCACACCGACGGCGGAAAAAGCAACACGATCTGGACCTTCGGCATCCGGTGCTACCGCTCGGAAGATCTGATGAATTTCGAGGATCTGGGGCTCATCATTCCTCCTGTTCTGGACGATCCGGATTCCTGTCTGTTTCCGGACAAGCGGGTTGATAGACCGCACATCTTCAAGAACGAGTCGACAGGCAAATACGTTGCGTGGCTGAAGCTTTCGGGGAATGAGGCTTGTTTTGCCGTATTAACTGCGGACGCTCTGACCGGGCCTTATGAGCTGCAAAAAGAGAATTACCGGCCGCTCGGCAAAGAGGTCGGCGACTTCGATATTGTGATTGACAAAGAGACGGGTAAACATTACCTGTATCTGGTCGCCGGCCATGAAGGCGTTGCGACACTCGAGATTTCGGAAGACGGGCTGTCCGCCGACAAGCTTCTTACGATGTCCTATACGGGACTTTTCCCGCCGTTTGTACGGGAAGGTATTGCGATGGCGGAGCGTGACGGGAAGAAGTATATGTTTTCCTCCGGCATGACAGGTTATATTCCGAATCAGAGCGACTGCGCGGCGGCGCAGAGCTGAACGGAGCCGTTTATGCCGGTCGGAGATCCGTATCCGTCGGACGATTCTCTTTCCTCGTTCAACAGCCAGTTTACGCAGATTTACCGGCTGCCCGGAGAGAAAGAGCAGTATATCGCGCTGTCCGACCGTTGGGTGCCGGACTACCCGATGGACCGGGAGAAAGAGGAGCTTTTCCGCAGGGTGATCGCTTCGCACAGCGCGCCGGACCGTTACAGCTGCACGGAAGAAGAGCGAAGAATTGTTATGGAAGCGCCAAGCCTTGAGAGTGCGGATACGTCTGTGGCGGATTATGTCTGGCTGCCGGTGCGCTTTGAAGGCAAAAAGCCGGTCATCGAATGGACGGACCGGTGGGTGCCGTAAATTTTACCATATGTTTACCATCCTTTTGTATGCTCTGAAACATCAAGTTAGGCGCTCAGGTTGGCGCGATTCTCGTAATGGTGGAAAGAGGCCGCGGCGAGCGGCAGAAATACGGAGGGATCAGAATGAGCAACATGGAATATCTTGTAACCGGAGCCGCAGGGTTCCTCGGCGGAGAAGTTTGCAGGCAGCTGATTCAAAGGGGTGAAAAGGTCAGAGCGTTTGTTCTGCCCGGAGACAAAGCTATCCGTTTTGTGCCGGACGAAGCGGAAATCGTGACCGGCGACCTGACGGACAAGGAGTCGCTGGAGCGGTTTTTCACGGTGCAGGAAGGAACGAAGACAATTGTTCTGCACATCGCAAGCATTGTGACGGTCAATCCGGATTTCAGCCAGAAAGTTATGGATGTGAACGTCGGCGGCACGAAAAACATCATTGACCTCTGCCTTTCTCACAAGGAATGTCAGAAGCTTGTCTATTGTTCGAGTACTGGCGCGATCCCGGAGCTGCCCAAGGGGCAGAAGATCCGCGAGGTGGACTGTTTTGACTCGGACAAGGTCGTCGGCTGCTACAGTCAGTCGAAAGCGCTCGCGACACAGGCCGTACTGGACGCGGTGCGGGAGAAAGATCTGAATGCTTGCGTGGTTCATCCGAGCGGCATTTTGGGACCCGGCGACTACGCGGTCGGAGAAGTGACAGGCACGCTGATCAAGATCATTAAAGGCGACATGCCGGCAGGGATCGATGGCTCTTTCAACCTCTGCGATGTCCGGGACCTTGCGGACGGTGTGATCCGCGCCGCGGAAAAAGGCCGCAGCGGGGAATGCTATATCCTTGGCAATGAGGAAGTAAGCTTTCGAAAATTCAGCCGGATGATCAGTGAGGAAGCTGGGACCAGACCGGTTCGGGTGTTTCTTCCTCTCATGGCGGCGGACATGATGGGATTGATCATGGAAAAACAGGCAAAAGCCAAAGGAACCAAGCCCCTGATGACCCGTTTCTCGGTATATAACCTTGCAAGAAATAATTCGTTTGACTCTTCAAAGGCTAAGCGGGAGCTCGGATACAGCACCAGATCCTATGAAGAGACGATCCGCGATGAAATCGCGTGGCTGAAAAAGGAAGGAAAAATCGATGGCACAGGTATGCGTAGTAGCGGTCGGCGGCGCGCCAGTGGACCTGCTCTTTCCATCTACGTAGAGAAATGCGCTCTTTTTCCATCTACCCGGAGAAATACAAAGGTAGAGCATATCATGTTTCCATTAGCTTTTCTCCATCTTGCCATCTGCGTAACATATTTCACTTGCAGAAGGAAGCATCTCTCCTTCTGGAATGGAATTTCAATATATAGCAGGACTTTCTCAGAATGTCAGAATCAAAGGAGCTTAAAAAATTCCCTCCGGATAGAAATCTCTCTACCTGGAAGGAATCTGCCACGCATCGCCGCGCTCAGACTGCGTCAAACCGTCATTCTATAAATAGAAATAAGTACGTGGAAGGACAATTCTACATAAAACGCTTTGTTACGGGCAGAAAAAAGGTGCCAGCTATCCATCAGCCGTCCATCCAAACAAGCTTTCTTACGTGCGGATGGATGCATGCCCTGGCTACCTTCATACAAGTTTGCCTGCCGTCCTTCCAGACAAGATTTCTTCTCCCCGGATGGACGCACGCGCCGCGCCCCGGCAGCTTTCAATGCAATATCGCGCCGCCGGCTCATTCTGCATAGAAATTTAAAGACAAATTTCTAGTGCGGGCCGCTATTGCATAGATTTGCGGGATTTTAAGGCAATACGGCCCGCACCCTACAAATTTGCATAGATTTTCCATGACGAAATTCATGGAAGCGGCGATATTGCATGAATCGTCGACCGCGCACCGCCAAGTCCCGTCCGCCTGCGCTGCGGCCCGTCTCGCGGCGCACCATGTCCCGCCGCCGCGGCCTACCCCGCGCCCTATCCCGCAGAGAATGTATAACATCCGCTCATTATTCGCAAAATCTGTAAAATCTTTGTCCTCCCTTGCTGATATGATGGAAACGTAAATGCGGCGGCAGAAAGTTTATGCCGCAGCTTAGTGATGACTCAGGTGCAGGTGGCAGGAAGCTCTGCCGCAGCGCAGTGACCACGTCAAAGAGGAGATATGCCTCTTCGTGGTGACGAAAATCTTCTTAAATACAAGGAGGATCGCAATGAAAGTTTGCTATCGCGCGGGAACCGTGACGCAGGAAAACGGCATAGCACACATCCAAACCAATGCGGTGGAAATCCGTGTGCTTTTTCTGACAGATGACATTGTCCGCATTCGTGCCGGATTTGACGGGGACTGGGACGAGGCTTCCTACAGCCTTGCCATGACGGCATGGGATTCCAGAACCGATGAGCTTTTGAAAGATTACAGAAAGAGAGTAGAGCTCTCGCCATTAGCTGTTACAGATGGCGAGGACCGCGCAGTCATTCAGGGAAGGCGGCTCAGGGTCGTTGTCGAGAAAAACCCGATGCGCCTTCTGGTCTTCGATCAGGACGGATCGCTCCTGCATGCGGACATTCCGGATCTTGCCTACCGGCAGGATTCGAACGGCAGACGGATTCACAGCTGTCAGATTGAGGCGGAGGATTGTTTTTACGGATTTGGAGAAAAGTCCGGAGAAATCAACAAAGCAGAAAAGTTTATGAACATGGCGCCCGGCGACGCGATGGGATATAACCCGAAGGAAACAGACTCGCTGTACAAGCATATCCCGTTCTACATCCGCCTGAACCGGACATCCAGACAGGCGGTCGGCTATTTCTACCACTGCACGGCGGAATGCGACTTTAACATGGGCAGGGAGAAGAGAAACTACTGGCACCGCTACGCAAGCTTCCGTGCGGATGCCGGAGATATTGATCTGTTCCTGATCGCGGGGCCTTCCATGAAAGACGTTATCCGGCGGTATACGGATTTGACGGGTAAGTCTGTTTTGCTCCCGAAGGCGGCGCTCGGCTACCTTGGCAGCTCGATGTACTATCCGGAACTGCCTAAAGACAGCGACGACGCGGTGCTCGAATTCATCGACACGACAAAAGAAGAAGGAATTCCGGTAGACGGCTTCCAGCTTTCATCCGGCTACTGCGCGGTCGAGACCGAGCAGGGCATCAAACGCTGCTCGTTTACATGGAATAACACCAGATTCAAGGATCCTGCGGCGTGGTTTGCAGCGATGAAAGAGCGCGGCATCACAGTTTCGCCGAACATCAAGCCCGGCATGCTCCTGGTGCATCCTCTGCTTGAAGAGATGAAAGCAAAAGACATGTTCATCAAAGAATCCGACGATAACCCCTGCGACGAGGGCCCCGCGAAGGGACTCGGTATCGGAACGTGGTGGGGCGGACCCGGTGTTTTTGTGGACTTTACGAAGCCTTCCACAAGAAAATACTGGAAAGAATACATCACAGAACATCTCCTGAAATACGGCTGCGAGTCCATCTGGAACGACAACTGCGAATATGACAGCTGTGTAGATAAGGATGAGAAGGTTTATTTTGAGGGGAAAGGCGGTACAATCGGAAATCTCAAGCCGGTCATGAGCAACATCATGTGTCAGCTTTCGAACGAGGCGATCGAAGAGTACAATCCGAAGATCCGTCCGTTCTCGGTATGCCGCTCCGGACACGCCGGAATTCAGCGCTACGCGCAGGTATGGACCGGCGACAACCTGACCTGCTGGGAAGCGCTGAAATACAATATCGCGACGATGCTGGGCATGGGACTTTCGGGAGTTGCGAACATCGGCTCTGACGTGGGCGGCTTCTACGGACCGGCGCCCGAAGAAGAGCTGTTTGTCAGATGGGTGCAGAACGGGATTTTCATGCCCCGTTTCTCGATTCATTCGACGAACACGGACAACACGGTCACCGAGCCGTGGATGTACAGCAATCAGAAGCAGACAATCCGCGACGCGATTTCGTTCCGCTACCGCCTGAGCCCGTACCTGTACTCGCTCGAGTACCGCGCGCATACGAGCGGCCTCCCGATCATGGAGGCCATGTTCCTCGCGTTCCAGAATGACCCCGCGACGTATGACGAAGGTGTGGATTTTATGCTCGGCGATAATCTTCTTGTCGCGAACGTGGTGGAAAAGGGCGCAAAGACGCGTACAGTCCGCTTCCCTGTGCCGCAAAACAGCGCCGAGCGCTTCTACAACTTCTACACGAGAGAGCCATATCAGCCCGGGGAAACCGTGGAGTTTCCGGTCGACATCACCAGCATCCCGCTCTTTGTAAGGAGCGGCGCGATTATTCCGATGTCGGAAAATCAGCTGATGAACCTGACGACCGAGAAGGTGAAGGCGCTGCACATTCTGATGGCGCCGGATGTGGATTCCACGTTTACGATGTACGAAGATGATGGAGTGTCGAATGCTTATGAAGACGGAGTTTTCCGCAAAACAGAAATCTCCGTCACAGTCGGCACCAGGACGATCATTTCCTTCCGCTCCGAAGGAAGCTATGCGTCAACGGTGGAGAAGATCCATCTGGATGCGATCCACAGAGAAAAGGCCCCGTTCTACGTGCAGATTGACGGACAGGAAATTCCGCATTTCCTGCACAGAAGAAAGTTTGAGGAAGCAGCGTGCGGCTGGTATTACAGCCAGCGTCTGAAATCCGTCGAAGTCGTCTACCCGAATCCGAAGAAGGATCATGAGGTGTTGATTTCGTTCGAGCAGTTTGATTTAATCGGAATGTAAAGATGGCGGGCGCCGGCGGAAGCCGGCGCCTTACTTGTGTTTGCCCTGCCGCCAGCTGTGCCGCCCCGCGCAGCCGCGCCAGCCATACCGCAAGATATGTATAAAAATCGCCCATCAAGAGCTGAAAATGTAAAGCCTTGCGCAACGCCGCAGTGTAAAATGCTTGCATGAAGCGATAAATTTTCAATTAATTTTCTTAAAAAGAAATAAATTATGTGAGAAAAGGAGCTAACTTGAACAAAGCCAGGTATTCCTGCAGAATGCAGCATACGCCGCATACGATTCAGGTTATGTTTTGTACGCAATATGACCAGTACCGGAAGAAACAGGAGTTTGCGATTATTGCGGCGGGGATTGTTCTGGTGGCGCTGGCGGTATTGCTGCCCGTGCCAGGAGCTCTGCGGATTCTTCTGCTTGCAGCAGGTGGCTGGGTCATTGTCAGCCGTAACTTTCCCGCGGTGATGCGGGCTTCGGATACTGTTGAAGCGAGAAAGAAGTCCGGTATGCAGCTTCCTGCATACCGCTATGAATTCTATGACGATCATCTGCGGCTGTCCGGCGAAGGCAGCATGGCAATTCCGTATGAGAGCATCGAACGGCTGGTGGAGGACAAGAAGTACTACTATCTGTTCACCGGGCCGGACACGGTCATGATGCTGGACCGCGGGACGATTGGGAGTGAACCGGAAAATTTCCGGAAGTTTCTGCAGGAAAAGACCGGAAAAGAATTCAGAAGAGCAAGAAATCTCTTGCTGACAACGCTGCGGGATCTGCTTGGGCAGTAGCGCGATCGCCCGGCCAAGCCGCGCCGCGCCCCACAAACGACAGTAACCTGATCCCGGAAGTCAGGTGAAGGAAATATAAGGAGGATAAGATATGAGACGATTCCAAATGGCGGCGCTCGCCATTGTAAGCGCCGCGATCGTTGGCCTGACAGGATGCGCGAACGCCACGCCTTCCGTCAACGCAAAAGGTGAGAAAATCACCAAGCTGAAAATCGGTCATAACCTGGCCGAAGACCACGCGGTCAACATCGCGATCGAAGGAATGGCGGATGAAATCAAAGAAACATCCGGTGACACCGTGGAGATGCAGATCTACCCGAATGGCATTCTGGGTTCCGAGACCGACATGATTCTGCAAATTCAGGCAGGCGCTCTGGACATGGCGAAGGTTTCCGCTTCGACATTGGGCAACTTCAGCAGCGAGTTTAACGCGTTTTCAGTGCCGTATGTTTTTGACGACAGGGATCACTTCTACAAGTTCATGGATTCGGACGCGGCGAAGGAAGTTTTCCAGTCCACAAGAGATCAGGGCTTCATCGCGCTGACATGGCTGGATTCCGGCGCGCGCTCTTTCTACACGGCAAAGAGAGCGATCCGCGAGCCTTCCGACCTCAAAGGCCTCAAGATCCGTACAATGGATTCCAAGATGGCCATTGATATGATGAAAGACCTTGGCGGCTCCGCAACCGTTATGGGCTACTCTGATATCTACACAGGCTTGCAGCAGGGCGTCATCGACGGCGCGGAAAACAACATCACCGCCCTTCGCGACCATGGCGAAGTGAGCAAATATTACTGCTATGATGAGCACACAAGAATTCCGGATATTGTGATCATCTCTACGAAGGTATGGGACAGCCTGACACCCGAGCAGCAGGAAGAGCTGCAGACCGCCGCGAATAACATGACCGAAAAGTACAAGAAGTCCTGGGCGGATTTCGAGACACAGGTCAAGAAGGACGCCGAGACCAAGTTCCATGTGGAATTCGTGGAAGACGTCGACAAAGCAGCGTTCCAGAAGGCTTGCCAGCCGATCTACGACGAACTCAGGACTTCGGATCCTGACTGCTACAAGGTTGTAGAAGCCATCCGCGGGATGGCGAACAGCGCGTCCTAAGGAGGAACAGCATGAAAAAGGTAAATAAAATTATCGACGGCGTGATGCGTTTCCTGATGGCAGTGTCCATGTTCGCGCTGATCGCAGGCGGTTTCTGGCAGATCTTCTCAAGATGGATTCTGAAAAATCCCTCAACATTTACGGATGAATTTCTCCGCTACGTACTGATCTGGGCTTCGATGATCGGCTCGGCGTATTGCTTTTACACCGATCAGCATCTGGCACTGGACCTTTTGAAGAGCAAAACACACGGCGCCTTCAAGCTTATCCTGAATATCTTCATTGAAGGCTGCGTTATGTTTTTCGTAATTTATGTCTTCATTCACGGCGGCATGATGCTTTCGAAATACAGCACGAACGCTTCTTCGGTTATGCACATCCCGTTCAAGGTGCTGTACGCGATTCTTCCGGCATCAGGTATCATGATCGTTGCCGCAAGAGTGCTCAAGTACGTGGAATACCTGCTGGACTACTGCAGCGCAAAAGCTGAAAAGGAGGGAGCAAAGAAATGATTGGTCAGTCTATCGCGATCCTATTCGGATCCTTTTTTGTCCTTTTGTTCGCGGGCGTGCCGATCTCGGTCGGTATCGGCATTGCCTCGATCATTACAGGCTGCTTCTACATTCCTGCGGACATTTTTTCGATTATCGCCGCGCAGAGATGTTTTTCCGGAATTGATTCCTTCTCTCTGCTCGCGCTTCCGTTCTTTATGATGGGCGGCAACATCATGAACAAGGGCGGCATCGCCAAGAGACTTGTCAGACTCGCAAGACTCGTTGTCGGCAAGGTACCCGGATATCTGGCGGCGACCAATGTTCTCGCGAACATGTTCTTCGGCGCGATTTCCGGTTCGTCCGTTGCAGCGACTTCGGCAATGGGTTCCATCATGAGCCCCCTCGAAAAAGAGGAAGGCTATGATCCGAACTACTCCGCGGCAGTCAATATCTGCTCGGCGCCGACCGGTATTCTGATTCCGCCGTCAGGTCCGCTTATCCTGTATTCGATCACGGCCGGCGGCGTTTCCGTCGCGGCTCTGTTCATGGGCGGATATTTCACGGGCGCGCTTCTGGGCATTGCTGTTTTGGCTGTAACGATTATCCTCGCGAAAAAGAAAGGCTACACGGCTTCCCGGATCGAAGAGAAAGATCCTGCCTGGAAGGTTCTTGCGGATTCGATTCCGTCTCTGCTCGCGGTCATCATTGTCATGGTCGGTATCCTTGCCGGCTGGTTCACAGCGACCGAGGCAGGCGTTGTCTGCATCCTGTACTGCACGGTTCTTGCGATCTGCTACCGTGAGATCACCTTCCGCGATTACTATGACATGCTCGCGGATACGATGGTCAGCTCCTCGACCATCCTGTTCCTGATTTCTGCATCCACGATCATGTCCTACGTTATGTCCTTCACGGGCATTCCGGGCGCGATCTCCAATGCTTTGATGAGCGTTTCCAGCAACCGCTACGTCATCCTCCTGATCATGAACGTATTCCTTCTCATCATGGGCATGTTCCTGGATCTGACTCCCGCAGTTCTGATTTTCACGCCGATCTTCCTGCCGATCGCAACCTCTGTCGGCATGAATCCGGTACATTTCGGCTTGATGCTGATCATGAACCTCGGCATCGGCTCCGTAACGCCTCCGGTAGGCTCCTGCCTGTTCGTCGGCTGCGGTATCGCGCATACAAAGATCGAGGGTGTTACCCCGTACATCGTGAAGATCTTCGTTGCCATGGTGGCGGCGCTGTTCGCTGTCACCTTCATCCCGGCGATCCCGATGATCATCCCGTACCTGCTCGGTCTGGTAGACAAATTCTGGTGGTAAATTACCGCGTGGGGCAGCGCCGCAAGGCCTGCCCCGTTTTTTTATAAGGAGAAGTTGATAATGCTGCTCAAAGAGTACAAATCCATCGTCAAAACAGAAAACGGCTACATCATTCACGCCGATGCGGCAGACCTGATGCTTGTTTTTCTGAAGGAAGACGTCATCCGTATCCGCGTTTCGTTTGACAGAACATTTCCGGAAGCGTCCTACGCGCTTGTGACAACCGCCTGGGAAGACCGTCTGGATCCCCTGTTCGAGGGCGAAAGGAAACGGATTACCGCGCTGGACGTTCCTTATGAAGACGGGAAGAACAAACTGGTATTCCACACCGGCGCTCTGCGTCTTGTCATGAGAAAATGCCCGCTATCCTTCGTTCTGTATGATGAGAAAACCGGTGAACAGTTGTATGCCGACCTGCGGGAAAGAGCTTTCGAGAAAGATCAGCTCGGCCGCGTTTCCCATTACTCGCTGATGGACCGCGCAAGGGATCATTTTTACGGCTTCGGCGAGAAAACAGGTTATCTCGACAAAAAGGGCAGGCGCCTGCGGATGTCGCCCAAGGACGCGATCGGTCACGATCCGGAATTCGGCGATCCGATGTACAAGCACATCCCGTTCTACATCCGTCTGAACGAGGACGCGCTGCGCCCGGTCGGCCTTTTCTACAATAATTCCTATGACTGCGTCTTCGACATGGGACAGGAGATCAGCGGCTACTGGGACCGCTACTGCTACTATCAGGCGGACGGCGGCGACATTGATCTTTTCCTTATGACCGGCAAAACAATCCGCGACGTCGTCGAACACTACACCTGGCTGACCGGCAGAACTGTGCTGCCGACCAAGCAGTCCCTCGGCTACTGCGCGTCAACGATGTATTACGCCGAGCTCGAAAAGGACTGCGATCAGGAAATTTACCGCGTCATCGACAAACACGAGAAGGAAGATATTCCGATCGACAACTTCTGGCTCGCTTCGGGGTATTCGTCAGGAGAAGAAGACAACCTGCGTTACACCTTCAACTGGAATCACAAACGTTTCCCGAACCCGAAGGAATTCTTTGACACAATGTCGGCGCGCGGCGTCAACGTGATCTGTAATCTGAAGCCCGGTGTGCTGAAAAATCATCCGTACGCGGACTTCTACGAGAAGAGAAACGCGTTCATCAAAACGCCGGACGGCAAGAACGATTATTACGGTCGCTGGTGGGGCGGCGAAGGCCGGTTCATCGACTTTACGGGCAAAGCAGGCCGTGACGCGTGGAAAGAACTCCTCGATAAAACAATCCTCTCCATGGGCGAAAAGACGGTCTGGAATGACAACTGCGAGATGGACGGTGTGGAGGACAGGAGCGCTTACTGCGATTTTGAAGGGCAGGGCGGCACGATGGCCGAGCTCAAGATCATCCATTCCAACATGATGGCGTGGCTTGGCAGAAAAGCACTCCTTGAAAAATGGAAGGGCGAGCGTCCGTATGTCATCAACCGCGCGGGATTTGCCGGCATCCAGCGCTATGCGCAGGTCTGGGGCGGCGACAATCTGACGGACTGGCGCACGGTCAAGTTCAATATTGATACGATTCTCGGTATGGGACTCTCCGGCTGCGCGAACATGGGCTGCGACATCGGCGGTTTTACAGGTCCCGCGCCGACCGAGGAGATGCTGCTCCGCTGGATCCAGACCGCGATTTTCCAGCCCCGCTTTGTCATCAATTCCGCGAACACGGACAATACCGTGACGCAGCCCTGGATGTATGAGGAAGACCTGCCGTATATCCGCCGCGCGTTCCACCTGCGCTATCAGATGCTGCCGTATCTGTATTCGCTGATGCGCGAAGCAAGTGTGGACGGCTCGCCGGTCATGCGGCCGCTCTTCTATGAGTTCCCGCAGGACAAAGCGCTTTACAGCGACCGCCACATGGAATTCATGTTCGGACCGTCGGTTCTTGTTGCGAATGTCGTGGAAGAAGGCGCGAAGACAAGAGAAGTTTATCTTCCCGCCGGAGCTCTCTGGTACGACATGGCCGACAATATGAAGCAGTACGAAGGCGGGCAGACGATTGTGATTCCTGTTGATAAGGACAGCATTCCGATGTTTTTGCGTGGAAGCGGCATATTCATGACGACCGGCGACATCAAAAAGATTACGAAAGACACGATGCGGCATCTGGATATTCTGATCGGCGCGCAGGAAGACGCTTCGTTTGACTTCTACGACGATGACGGACATACGATGCAGTATGAAGACGGCGTTTACGCGCTGACGAAGATTGAGGTTACAAGCGGTGAAAGAACGAAGATCCGTTTCCGCAAGAGCGGGAGTTTTTCTTCAACGGTGCAGCAGATTCAGCTGCGTGTCGTGAGCAAGGAGAAAGGCGCTTACTGGTGCGATGTCTGCGGCCGCAGGCTCCCCCGCTTTATTGTAAAGGATGACTTCGAAAAGGCGCCGGAAGGCTGGTTCTACAACATGCCGGACCGCACGGTTCTTGTAAAGTTTGACCGCCCGCAGCAGGATGACTTCGAGGTTACGGTGTCCACCGAGAAGTTTGATCTGGTGGGCATGGTGCTGCCGGAGGAGTGATTGACGCCGCCGTGATCGCGCGCAAGCCGGGTCGAAGGTATATATGAGAGAGGAAAAGCCGGGCGGTCAGCCCTGCTTTTCCTAATCCTGTAGAGGATTGCTGCGGTGCTATGAAGACGACTTATGCAGTTCGCGGGCATGCTTTCTGTAAGCGGACGGCGTTTCACCTGTGATCTGCTGGAAAATCCGGTTGAAATGCGTCAGACTCGCGAACCCTGTCTGCTCCGAAACCTGCGTGACGTTCAGATCTGTCTCCATGAACAGACGCTGCGCGTTCATGATGCGGGTCTGCTGGATGTACTGGATGATCGTGCGGCCGGTAGCTTTGCGGAATTCCCGGCACATATAGTATTCGCTGATGTAGAAATGGGACGCGAGCGCCGGGAGCGAGAGAGGATTGGCATAATTCGAGTGAATATATGCCATGATCTTTTGCATGCGGTTTTTGTTCTGGGTAGAACCTTTCTCGTGGCGTGTCCGCAGAACCTTGAGAAGCAGGAGATTCAGCAGGGAGCAAAGATACGTGTCATGGTATTCTTCGGAATTATCCTTCTCTTCCAGCATGTCGAAAATTGTACGGCGGATCCAGTGCAGCAGGTGCGGATCAGGCCGGTATAGACCGCTCCCCTCCTTGGCGGCGGCAAGAAGCACGGGATCACTGATCATTTCCGGCGTAAAGTAAATCACAACCCGCGAAAACGGAGCATCCTTGTCACTGTAAGAATGATGCATGACAAGCGGCGCGAACAGCATAATGTCTCCCGGGATATTGTCAAACGCGACTCCGTTCAGCTGCTGATGACGGCTTCCGGAATCGAGAAAATACAACTCAAAATATTCATGATAGTGGGAACGGGACATGTTGTCGTTGACGCTGGAAATCTGCTCCAGCGCGATGCCCTTTCCCTGTGCCATTTCGGTCTGTGCGCTGTCAATCATCTTTCTGGCCTCTCTTCGGTAAGCATCGTTCCGTTTCTGGTATCTGGCTGATATCATCAGAATACTACAACAAAAGCGCATCCCCTTCAAGGAAGCAAAACAGCACCTTTGTCTCATCGCCGCGCTCCGCGCGCCCCGCACTTTTCTCCGAATTAGAATATACGAAAGCGTACATGCGTGCGATAATAACAATGTGAGGGGAAAACGGAACAGTACAGGGATAAAGAAGTACAGGACAAAAGCGCAGGAATAAGAAGCGCAGCCATAAAGATTGCACAGGGAAAAGTATGCACAGAGTAAGCTTCGCGATGTTCATCATCACCGGCGCGCTGCATCTTTATGCGAGCTGGAAAGACAAGGCAGAGCAGCGCGCGCGGACCAAGCCGCTGCTTCTGGGATTTCTGCTGCTCTTTTATATTACTGCCGACAGCAGACTCTGCGTTTACCTGATTCTCGCGCTGGCGGCGAGCTGGCTCGGTGACATTCTCCTGATTCCAAGGGGCAACGGCTGGTTTACGGCGGGCGGCGTGAGCTTTATGTTCGCGCATCTGTTTCTGATTCTGGTCTTTTCGGAAGGCATCATAAAAGAGCTGGTCCGCTGGCCGCTCGCACTTCTGCTCGCGCTTGTCTACGGCAGCATATCCGCCCTGATTGTCCGCGCGCTGTGCGGCACGATTCCGGACAAAATGAAGTTTCCGATGTACTTTTATCTCTTGTGTAATACGGCGATGAATGTTTTTGCGTGTATGCAGATGATCACGCTCGGCAAAACCGGCGCGGCTGTTTCATTCCTCGGGGCGGTGCTGTTTTTCATTTCGGACTGCACCTTGTTTCTCGTGCGGTATTATAAAAAGCCGGAGATTGTTTTCCGGAAACACTTCACCGTAATGTTGACCTATCTCGCGGGCGAGTTTCTGATCACACAAGGCAAAATCATGCTCGGCTGACGTCTGTGGCCGGATAGAATGGGGGTTTATGAAATACATTTTTATCATTAATCCGCATGCCGGGAACGGCGGCGCCGTGCAGCAGATCCGCGAGCAGATGAAGGTGCTTTCCGATGCCGAACGGAGCATGTGCTCGCTCTACGAGACAAAAGGCGAGGGCGATGCCACTGTCTATGTCCGGAAATATCTCGCGGAGAACCAGGGCGAGGCGGTACGCTTCATTGCCTGCGGCGGAGACGGAACGCTCAACGAGGTTGTGGCTGGCGCAGCCTGCGAAGAGAACGCGAGCGTCACTTGCTATCCCTGCGGGAGCGGCAATGATTTTGTAAAGATCTTTGGCGGCGTTTCAAATTTTACGGACATCCGGCGGCTGCTTTCCGCGAAGAACCGGAAAATTGACCTTTTGTATGACGGATCCCGCTATGCAGACAACGTCATCAACTTCGGATTTGACACGACGGTCGCTATGACAGTCGCAAATGCCCGCACGAGGAAAGGCCGCGCCGGTGTCCGATACTATACGATGGGCGTGATTAGGGCGCTGATCCACAGCATGCGCAACCGTTTTACGATTACAGCCGACGGAGAAGTGCTCAACCCCGGCGGGGAGATGCTGCTGTGTACAATCGCGAACGGGCAGTACGTCGGCGGATCGTTTCGCTGCGCGCCCCGCGCGGTGCCCGACGACGGGTTAATAGATGTCTGCGTCGTGCTTCCTATATCAAGACTGCGCGCGGTCAGTGTGCTGAAAGTCTATCAGAACGGTGGCCATTTAGAACGCGAGGACTTGAAGGATGTCATCATATACCGCCGTGCGAGGAAGGTTGAAGTGACCGCCGCGGAGGACTCGGCCTATTCGCTGGACGGAGAGATTATTTACAGCAGTCATTTTACGGTGACGGTTAAAGAGAAAGCGCTGAACTTCGCGGTGCCGCAGAAAGAAAGTGCGGGCATGCGGTGAGGCGCGCAGCAGCGCGCCCAGAAGGCGGCGCAGGCAGAGCCGGAGCGCCGCTGCAGCGACGCGGTATGAATCCGCTTGACAGTCAAAGGCGCGAGAGCCTATTCTGAATTTACATACAGCGTCAGCTGCGAATACAAATGGAGGTAAACAAATGGATATCAAAGGATCACAGGCAGTCATTCTGCCGGAAGGTGCTTTTGTCATTGGAACATATGATGCTGAGGGAAAGCCGGATGCCATGATCGCGGCCTGGGGCGCGCAGTCGGATTACGGAGAAATCACGTTCTTCCTCGCAAAACACAAGACCACGGAAAATATCAAGGTTACCAAAGCGTTCACGGTTGCTTTCGCGACAGAGGAGACAATGGTCATTTCGGACTATTTTGGCCTCGTATCCGGAAACAAGGACGATAAAATCTTCAAGTCCGGCGTACATGTTCACAAGGCGCCGCATGTCAACGCACCGGTGATCGAGGAATATCCTCTGACGCTGGAATGCGAGGTCAAGAGCTACGACGATGAGACCGGTATTCTGGTCGGAACAATTGTGAACGAGCTTGCAGATGATTCCATCATGACGGACGGCAACGTCGATCCGGACAAGTTCCATCCGATTCTTTTTGATCCGGGCACCGGAACTTACAGGAAGATCGGACCGGTTGTCGGCAAGGCGTTCCATGTGGGACTCCAGATCCGTAATGATACTGCGGAGTGGTAAAGCACGCACAGTTGCGGAGCCCAAACAAGTTCACAGACATTTAAACGCAGGGCTGCCTTTCGGGGGATTTCACTTAGGAATTCAATGAAAATTGTATATGATTAGTGAGGCCTTCAATCAGCAAACCTGAAAACAGCGATCACATGAGAGCATCAATGCTCCGTGTGGTCGCGTTTTTGAATCGCGCAAGTTGGAAAAGACAATCGTTTTATCATTACTTCCATGAATAACAGCTATTATAGAGCCTCTTTCCATTTGCCATGCAGACAAGCGGAATCAGATGCTGTACCACAGGCCGTACCAGTTCTGCGGACTTCTGGCATAATTCTCCGCTTGTTTATTCATCTTTACCCGCACTCGTTCTTCAGGCAGCATTTAACTTACACGCCTTTATTTCCTTCAGTTTCATCTATCTCGGGCAAATTTATTAATTCCTGCAATTTCTTACGCAGGACATCCTTATCTGGCAATTGCAGTTGATACTGGGCGACCATCATCGGCGATAGTGTACGGCTCATGTCGTATTCTACCACCTCATCATTCTTGGATGCGCACAATAGCAGTCCTACACTCGGATTTTCATCCGGCTTCCTGACCTGTCTGTCCAGTCCTTCAAGATAGAAGTCCATCTTGGAAACATATTCAGGCTTGAATTTCCCGACTTTAAGTTCTATAGCTACAAGGCAGTGCAGGCTGCGGTTGAAGAACAGAAGATCAATTCTATAGTCCTCGCCGCCCACCTGTATTGGATATTCTTCGCCTATAAACGAGAAATCCTTCCCCAGTTCCAGAATGAAATCACGCATTCCTTTGACAAGAGCTTTGCGAAAGTCATTCTCGTGGAAAGTATCGGGCAAATCAAGAAACTCAACGACATACTGATCAAGGAATGGATTTTGCCGTGATTGAATGGGGTCCGGCAGCAGCTTATTTTTTGAGAGCATGTACCGCTCATAGTACCCGCTGTCCATCTGCCGCTCAAGCTGGCGGGAACTGTATCGCTCTTTTATCGCCAGTTTCATATAAAATTCCCGTTCCTCATCGCTTTTGCAGCCGGACATAATAAGGAGATGATTTGTCCAGCTCAATTGTGTCAGCAGTGCTGACATTTTCTCATTCCCAGCATATAGCTCATAAAATTGCTTCATGCGATAGAGCCCGCGCCGGTTAAACCCTTTAATGCCGGGGAAACGGTTTTGGATATAATTAGCGAGAGAATCGATATATCCGTCGCCGTATGCTGCTTCCTGAGACTTTTCTGACAGGAATTTTCCTACTTTATGATACATCAATATCAGTTCTTCATTTACCTTGCGGTAGGCATTGTTCCGGGCAATCTCTATAATTTCCCAATTTCTGTGAAGGTGCTGTCAAGCTCGTTCATGCGTCAGTTCCTCGTATCAGTATGAATTGTGTCAGCAGTGCTGACACTTTTGGTGGCTTTATCAGTATCGTCCGGCATAAATTCCAGTATATCATCCACGCTGCAGTCCATTACGCGGCAAATATTCTCTACATTCTCAAGAGAGATATATCCGTTCCGTTTGAGGCGTGTGATGATATTTGCGGAAAATCCGGCTTGCTTCTGCAACTCGGTATTTGTCATTTCCTTATCAATCATCATGTGAAACAGCTTCTTGTAGGAAACAGCCATCAGGGAACCTCCAATTTCTTTTTATGCAGCCATTAAACCTATATTATTTTATCACACAAAAATGAATTTCTCGAATAGAATGTGAAAACATTGCTTTTATATCTCTTCTGTCAGATGACAGGGGAGTTTTTGTTTTCCACGCATGAACCCATTATTGATAAGGACGCTTTCGAGGCAGATCAGCGAATTCGTAACAGCAGACGCAGGTAGACTCCAATGGGCGAGATGCTGATTATTTCACGAATTTACAATCCCTTAGTGAGCCGCGCTTTAAAGGCAGTCCTATTTTTTTGAAAAACATTGTATTAATGTATTGACACAATACGATAAAGGAGATATAGTGTCATTGTACTAAGTTAATAATACAGTATGCGGGCGCCCCGCAGACAGGAAGGACACCATGAAGTGGGAATTCAAGAACGGAATACCAATTTATCTGCAGATCATCGACCAGATAAAACGGCAGATCGTCAGCGGTGAACTGGCGCCCGGAAGCCGGATTCCGGCTGTCAGGGATCTCGCGAAGGAAGCCGGCGTCAACCCGAACACAATGCAGCGGGCACTGACGCAACTGGAACAGGAAGGCCTATTATACACGCAAAGGACGAGCGGACGATTCGTGACACAAGAGGAAGAAATCATGAAACAGACGAGAATGCAGCTGAGTGACGAGTACATCGCGGAGCTTTTCAAGCATCTGCAACAGCTGGGGCTCTCCCGCGACGATATCGTGAAAGCCGTCAGCGAATGGAGGGACAATAGCAAATGAATCTGATTGAATGTAAAGATTTATCGAAAACTTACGGCAAAACAACCGCACTCGACCACATCACCCTCTCTCTGGAGAGCGGACGGATCGTCGGGCTGGTCGGCCCCAACGGCAGCGGCAAAACAACCCTGATCAAACTCATCGAACACGTCCTTGTTCCGTCTTCCGGCGAGATTCTTGTCGAAGGCATGGCTCCCGGGAAAGACACGAAGCGGCTGGTTTCCTATCTGCCGGACCGGGATTTCCTGCCCGAAGACATGAGGTTGGAAACACTACTTGATATGTATGTTGACTTTTTCGATGATTTCAACCGCGCGAAAGCAGAAGAAATGATCAAAAGCCTCGGCATTCAGAAAAGTCAGCGTCTGAAAAAGATGTCCAAAGGCACCAGAGAAAAAGTACAGCTCATCCTGACCATGAGCCGCGACGCGCATATCTATCTTCTGGATGAGCCGATTGCCGGCGTGGACCCGGCGACCCGCGATTATATCCTGAACACGATTGTCGGAAATTATAATGAGAACGCGCTTGTTTTGATCTCGACACATCTGATTGCCGATGTCGAAAAGGTACTGGACGAAGTTGTTTTTCTGAAGGAAGGACAGGTTTACCTGCACAGGAACGCGGACGACCTGCGCACCGAAAAAGGAATGAGTATTGACAGCTATTTCCGGGAGGTATTTAAATGTTAAACAGGCTTTTAAAATATGATATGAAATCCTACAGCAGAGTGCTGCTGCCGCTGTACGGCGCAATTCTGGCTGTAGCCGCGGCAAACGGCCTCGCGTGGAGAGTGTCGGATGTGACGGGCGGTTCTGTTTTGGCGGGACTATTGACGACAGCATATATTATTCTGATGTTCGCGGCCGTCATCCTGACCATGCTTACGGTTCTGCTGCGGTTTTATAAAAATCTGCTCGGGCGGGAAGGCTATCTGATGTTTGCTCTGCCTGCGACGATCGGCGAGCATATCGCGAGCAAAGTCATCAGCGCCGCGGTCTGGGTTGTGATCGGCAGCGCCGCAGGGCTCCTGTCGCTTCCGGTGATGATGCTTCTGTCCGGAAGTATTCGCACGGAGGAGTGGAACGAGATGATGAAAGCGATGCCGTATCTTTCGGAGCGGCTTTCGCAGTATACGACAGGTATTGCGTGGGGTGTGATTTTTCTGATTTTGTCGCTGATCGCGTTGATTGTGAAAGTTTACGCATCCATCGCACTTGGCGCCTGCGCGAATGAGTACCGGTTTCTCTGGTCGGTCGGCGCATTCATCCTGTTCAGTATAATCGACTCGTTCCTGACGACGGGACTTGCGGGCGCCGGCGCGAAAATCAATATCATGCTGACCGGCTCCACGGCTGTTACTGACAGCACCGGGTTCACGCCGTTCATGATGGGTGCCTGCGTATATTGCGCGGTGCTTGCCGGGATTTACTGGTTTGTGACCTGGCTGTGCCTGGATCGGAAGCTGAATTTGGAGTAATGGGCGGAGCAGGTTCAGCGCGTCAAAGACGTCCATCAGTTTCCGGGGCATATTGCCTGTGACAGCGCCAGCAATTCGGAGATTGTGATTCCGCTGCATGATCAGACCGGCCGGCTGGTCGGTGTCCTTGATATCGACAGTCCGGAAACAGACAGGTTCCGTCCGGAGGATGAGGAAGGACTTACGAAGTTTGCGCGGACGCTGGAGAGATGCGCCCGGTTTGACTGACGGCGAGGCTGCCATAGACCATGGCAGCCGGACAGCCGGAGAGAATAATACTATTTGTTTTGAGCAGTCGTTCTTGTGAGAAATCATAGGGGCGGCTGTTTTTCGTGTCTGGATTGACAGCGGATAATAAAAATTTAATGAATCAATAATAGTATACATTATTGCTGTTAGGGTCGGGTTAAGTTAACCATTCGGGGGTGCGGACGGAATCTTGGACCTGAATAAGGGACAAGAGGAGGTGCGACCGTGTTTTCCTATGATGAACGGATGAAAGCCGTCA
>OCVV011328112.1_pt1 | contig 37116 bp, 30 predicted proteins | sample 1539721 | NCBI WGS metagenome assembly OCVV01 (sample SAMN02144230, study PRJEB22623) | gut metagenome | biome: sheep rumen | host: Ovis aries | place: New Zealand | reverse complement strand
CCCGTACCGCCTGTCGTCAGAATAAGATCTACCTGGCGCTGGTCTGCCAGCCGGCAAAGCTGCTGCCTGAGGGGTGCTGCTTCATCGGGAAGAAGCAGCGTTTCCACGACATCATATCCTGATTCCTTCAGTCTGGCCACAATGGCCGGCCCGCTCGTATCCTGGCGTTTTCCCCGACATCCTTTATCGGACAGGGTAATGACCGCCGCCTGATAGGGACGCCGCTCCCGGCGCTCTGCTATGACCAGCTCGTCACCGGCCCGCAGGATGCCTCCACGGACGACCCGGGCAAACACGCCCTCCCGGGGCATGATACAGTCACCTACGGCCTGATAAATCGCACAGTGCTGATGGCATTCCTTGCCCACCTGTGTCAGCTCAAGCAGGACATCGCCGCTTGTAAACAGCGTCCCTACGGGAAGAGCGGAAAAGTCAAAGCCGCGGACGACGAGATTTTCCCCGAAGGCCCCGCTCTGCACATCGGCCCCACGGGCACGGAATGCGTCAATCCGGTCTGCCGAAAGCAGGCTGACCTGGCGGTGCCAGTGGCCGGCATGGGCATCGCCCCGGATTCCCCAGTCAGCGACCAATTCTGCCGACTCTACGGGCTGTTTCTGCGTTCCCCGTACTGTACTAATACATATGGCTTCTATGCGTCCCATCTTATCCTCCAATCTGATTCATCGTTTTATGTTCTGTAATCCGGCTGGCGTCAGAAAACTGGTGCCGTTCCGGTTTTGCCAGTACGGCTCTGGTCACGGCCTGCCGCAGCCGCGCCTGCCGGCCGGAAAGTCCGCTCCGGATAATTTCTCTGACAGATATGCCCTGTTCATAGCACAGACAGGGTTTCAATACGCCCGTACTGGTCAGGCGCAACCGGTTGCAGCTATGACAGAACTGGTGCGTATTGGCTCCGATGAAGCCGATATGTCCCGTAAGAGAAGCACTGCCATAATAGACGGCCGGCCCGTTGCCATGGTGGCGGCAGGGGGACAGATCGGGCCAGACCTGTTTCAGCCGGGAAAAAGCTTCGCCAACAGGGACCCCCTTCATCTGCCGGCCACAGCCGATTGGCATGAGCTCAATGAACCGTACGTCCAGCGGCCAGTCACGGGCCAGTTCCGCCAGAGGCAGGATCTGGGACACCGTTTCCTCCAATAACACCGCATTCACCTTAATTCTGACTGGCCGTGTCAGTGCCTGCTGCAGGGCGGATAGAACTACATCGAGCTTCCCGCCGCCGGTCAGGTTCGCATACTGACTGGCCGAAAGCGTATCCAGACTGACATTGATACTGCTCACTCCGGCCTGACAGAGAACAGGAAGGGCCTTATTCAGGAGCTGACCATTGGTGGTCAGTGTCACATCACAGACGCCCGGCAGCGCCGTGAGTTTTGATATAAAGGAAAGGGCTCCCTTTCGCACGAGCGGTTCGCCGCCGGTCACTTTAAAACGATTGATGCCCAGTGAAACAGCAGCGTTACAAATTTCCAATATTTCTTCATAACGCAGGATTTCATCGTGCCCGACAGACGGCACGTCAGAGGGCATGCAATAGCGGCAGCGCAGATTGCAGCGGTCCGTCAGGGAAATACGCAGATAATCGATAGTACGGCCCCAGGTATCACGCATGTGGGTCGTCTCCTTTCCCATAGATAAAATGGCCGCTTTTGCCACCTTTCTTCTCTATCAGATGAACCTGTTCGATGTGCATATTTTTATCGACGGCTTTGCACATGTCATACACGGTAAGCAGGGCAATAGAAACACCTGTAAGCGCTTCCATTTCGACACCTGTCCGGCCCTGGCAGCGTACCAGACAGCGGGCCTCGATGGCACGGTCTTCCGGTACGGGAGAAAAGGTTACGGCACACTTGGTCAGTGCCAGGATATGGCACAGGGGAACGAGATCACTCGTTCTTTTTGCACCCATGATGCCGGCAATCTGGGCCACCGTAAGTACATCGCCTTTTTTCATAGTACCGGCCTGTACCATGGAAAAGCAGGTATCGCTCATATAAATCCGCCCAACGGCTACGGCTTCCCGTGCCGTTATCTCCTTCTGGCCCACGTCTACCATGCGGGCATTCCCTGCTTCATCAATATGAGAAAACTGTTCCATTCTTTCCTCCTATTTGCCAAATCCACAGTTCGGGAAGGTACAGACCGGGCAGTTCAGGCAGTATCCGCCTTCTCCCAGAGATGCCAGCCGGTCTGCCGTAATGGGGACGCCGGCAATAAGGGATGGCAGGACGAGGTCGAAAATAGTCCGCCGGGCGTACATGACACATCCCGGCAATCCCACGACAGGCCGGCCGTCTGCCATATAGGACAGGAGGAACATCGCTCCTGGCAGGACCGGCGCCCCGTAAGAGACGATGCGGGCTCCCGTGTTTTTGATGGCCAGCGGCGTCTGATCATCGGGATCGACACTCATCCCACCCGTGCAGAGAACCATGTCCAGGTGCTGTTCCAGCATGCCGTTGATAGCCCGGGTAATAGCCGCCGGATCGTCATCGAGAATGTCGTGGGCTGCCATCACCGCCCCGAATTCTGCCATTTTGGAAACGATGACATCGGTAAACGTATCTTTGATACGGCCGTGGAACACTTCACTTCCTGTCGTCACGACGCCATAGCGGATGTTCCGGAAGGGGACGACCTGCATCAGCGGTTGGGAGCCGGCTGCCTGTTTTGCCGCCTCCATTTTTTCCTTTTCAATGACCAGCGGAATGATCCGCGTCCCGGCCAGACGTTCTCCTTTTTTAACGGCAAATCCACCATGCCGGGTGGCAATCATCATCTGCCCCAGGGCATTGACCCTGTACAGGCCCTGCGTATCGACGAGAAACAGACCGTCACAGTCCGCCGTCAGTTCTATTTTGCCTTCTTTAGGCTCTCCGGCCGCAATATGACGGCCCTGACAGATATCCCGCAGGATGATAGCCGCATCATTTTCATGAAGCATATGTTCATTATTTTCCCAGATATAAATCTGTTCTTTTCCCACCGACAGCAGAACGGGAATGTCTTCCGGCTGGATAATATGCCCCTTGCGAAAGACGGGACCCTTGCTCACGCCACGGATGATCTGTGTAATATCATGACAGAGCACCTGCCCAACGGCATCGACGGTACGCATTTTTTTCATCAGTTCTGCACTCCTTTTTTCTTCTGATCCATCAGGACAGCCGTCAGTACGGCACCGCCCAGGCACCGGGCTTTATCTGAAATGGTGAAGCAGTTTTTCAGTTCTTCCTTCCGGGGATCGATATCGGCAGTCTTAAACCCTGGCGTAACGGGATACCCGTCCCGGATCAGCCCCCGTACCAGACCGGTCAGGCTGGCCCGGATGAGCGTCCCTTCCGTACAGATAGAAACGGTATCCTGTGGGGTCCCGGTGATGATGGCTACGGGATCGCCCTGTTCCACCATATCGCCAATCCGCACCAGTCCATACACATATCCTGAGGCCGGGCTGTGCATTACCCGTTCTTTCCCATATCCGGCAATGATGCCGGGAATTCCCGTATTGGCAGCAGCCGTTCCATCGGTGATGATCCGCCCCAGATTATGCCCCCGCTTCGTTTCAATGACGTAGTCCACATCGCACCCAGCCGTAAATCCCGGACCGAGTCCGATGACACAGGGTGCCATGTCCCGCGTCGTGCCCAGGTTCTTTTTAGCGAGGATTGCATCGACGACGACAGCCGGCTTAAGATCGGCAATCGCCTTTCCTTCCGGATCAATCATAAGGGGAATCTGATTTTTTTCCCAGGCCTGCTGCACGTCTTCATAGGTATGGCAGCGGACAGCCGTCATATCTTCTACCGTACAGCGGCCATCATACACGGCCTCTGACAAGGCTACCTGACGACGGATGGCTGACGGCGCGGCCACTTCCAGGGATACTACGGGGAAACCGGCCCGCCATAACGCTTGTATGACACCAGTGGCCAGATCCCCTCCCCCACGGACGATAATACAATTATGTTGTTTCATGACCTAACTCCTTTAACCAGGTAATTTCACCGGGATTAAATGAACGCTCAAACTCCTGTCTCGCCGTTTCGTTTACTTTCTCCTCCAATTTTTCATACCGCTGGAGAAGAATTTCCGCAGCCTTCGTCAGACGGCTGTGCCCTCCATGGCTGCCGCCGGCCTGTCGTTCCGTCAGAGGAAATCCCCAGATTTCTTCGGCCGCCCGCACGACCGTCCAGGCTTTGCTGTAAGACATGTGCATGGCCTGGGCAGCTCCCTGCAGCGACCCGGTGCGCCGCACACCGGAAAGCAATTCGGCTACACCGGGACCAAAGGCTTTTTCATCGGTCATCATGCGGACCGTGACCTTGCACCGCAGTCTCTTATCCTGATCTCTGTTCATGACGGTCTGCTCCTTTCAGGCGATATGTTTATGTGCGAATAACGCAGGGAGAAAGAAAACCGGCTTGCTGGAACTGCCGGTTTCTTTTTATTTTTTATTATAAGCGATAGCATCCCATCTGAAAAGTACGGCCGGTTTATTTTTTTGCCTGTTTTCTGGCATAGGGCGTGCCTTTCAGGGGAAGTTCCGTCTGAAACTCACCATTCCAGCGGTAGTACGCTCCTGCTACAGCTGGTGCCGTCGGAATAGATGTGATTTCACCGACGCCGATAGCACCGTACGATACGTCTACCCCTTTCTTTTCCAGGGGAATCGCTTCTACGACAGGTGCCTTGTCGGCACGGAATAATCCCAGTGTCCCGTACTTAGCCGTCGGCCTGCCGTGATCAAGAGGATACTGCTCCGTCAGGGCATAGCCACAGCCCATGACGGTACCGCCTTCAATCTGCCCTTCCAGACTCCGGGGATTGACTACTTTTCCTACGTCATGACAGGCTACCATCTTTTTAATCGTGCCATCTTCATTGAGGATACATACGTGAGTCGCATAACCGTAGGCGACGTGGGATACGGGATGTTCCTTGCCGGACGTCCCCATGGCGTCGGTTTTACCATAGTATTCGCCATAGTATTCCGTCCCGTCCAATAATGCCAGGTCTTCTGCCGTAAAGCGTACAGCTGCTGTTTCCGGCGATTCTTCTTCGACCATGACATCTTCCAGATAGGCACTGGGCGTACGGCTTGCTGCATAGGTCAGCCCTTTTCGGGCAAACAAAGCCCGGCGCAAGGCCTTGGCAGCCCGGCGGCCCGCTTCTCCCGTGAGAGTCGTCTGCCGCGATCCGGAAGTCGTTCCCGCATCAGGTGCCGTTGCCGTGCTGGGATTATGCCAGCAAATGTGGCTGACCGGAGCGCCGGCCGCCTGGGACACGATCTGTGTCAGGACCGTACCGACACCCTGTCCAATACAGGAAGCACCGGCATGGATATGGATCTTACCACCTTCCACGACGAGACGGCAGCGGCCATAATCGGGCAATCCTACGCCGACGCCGGCGTTTTTGAGGGCACAGGCTATGCCCACATAGGGACCGCTGTGATAATACGTGTCCTTTACGGCTTCCAGTGTCTCTGCCAGTCCCGTCGCCGGATCGGCAATCTGCCCGTTCGGCAGCACCTGGCCGGGACGGATGGCATTGCGGTAGCGGATTTCCCAGGGATCAATTCCTACCATTTCCGCCAAAAGGTCGAGATTCCGTTCCGTTGCAAAAATCGTCTGGGTCACACCAAAACCGCGGAACGCTCCTGCCGGCGGGTTATTGGTATATACGGCGGTCCCGTCGATATCGATAATCTGGTAGTTATACGGGCCGGCCGCATGGGTGCAGGCCCGCTGCAATACCGGACCACCCAGAGAAGCATAGGCACCATTGTCGGTCACGGCTACCAGTTTCATGGCCGTCAGTCTGCCCTGTTCATCACAGGCTGTTGTCAGGTCCATGCTGAATTGATGGCGTTTGGGATGGATGAGGATGCTTTCCTGCCGGGTCAGTTTGCATTTGACAATCCGCTTCGTCTTGTAGGCAATGAGCGCTGCCAGATGCTGGACCGTCACATCTTCCTTCCCGCCGAAGCCACCGCCGACGAGCTTGTTCTCAACGATGACTTTTTCCTGGGGAAGTCCCAGGAGGAGCGCCGTTTCCCGCCGCGTGTCATAGGGGCTCTGATCGGTCGAATAGATATAGACGCCATCGTCAAAGGGCATGGCTACGGCACATTCCGGTTCCAGGAAAGCATGTTCCGTCCAGGGCGTTTCATAATGGCGGGTCACTTTATATTTAGAGGCCGCAATGACCGCGTCGGCATCGCCGCGCACCAGATGTTCGTGGACGAGGATATTGGACCCGTGGGACGGATGGACCAGCGGAGCTCCCTCTGCCAGTGCTTCAACTGCCGATGTAACGGGCTGTAACTCTTCATATTCTACCTCTACGAGCTTTTTGGCTTCAGCCAGGATATCCGGTGTTTCCGCCGCCACCAGGGCAATGGCATCACCGAGGAAATGGGTCGTCTTTCCGACGCCGATAAGAGTATCCCAGTCGGTCTTCAGGTGTCCGACTTTGACAGAACCGGGAATATCATCGGCCGTCAGGACACAGATGACACCGGGCAGGGCCTTTGCCTTTTCCGTATGGATGGCTTTGACGACGGCCCGGGGATACTGGCTGCGTACGGCACTGCCATAACACATGCCCGGCAGATCGACTTCGTCTATATCGTCTACATACTGTCCCGTTCCCAGTACTTTTCCCTTGACATCGATGCGGTGGCAGGCTGAACCGACTTGGGGATATTCGTCTTCTGCCGGTACGGGAGTTCCCTTATCCAGCATATCCGCAGCCAGAGCGATGGCGTCGATGATTTTTTTATAACCCGTGCAGCGACAGATATTATTGCGGATAGCCGCGGCTATCTCTACCCTGTTCGGCCGGGGATTGGCATCGATGAGCGCTTTGCCGCACATGACCATGCCCGGGATACAGAAGCCGCACTGCACGGCGCCAGCTTCTCCAAAGGCATAGACGAATACATCTTTTTCCCGCTGTGACAGTCCTTCCACCGTCAGGATACGTTTGCCGGCCATCCGGCCTGCTTTCTGTACGCAGGTTTTCGTCGCTTTCCCGTCGATGACGACGGTACACGTGCCGCAGGCACCTTCACTGCAGCCATCTTTTACCGATTTCAGCCGCAAATCATTGCGCAGAATATCCATCAGCTTCCGTTCCGGATCAACCTCAATTTCTCTGTTGTTAATCCACAATTTACATGTCCTATCCATAACAGTCCTCTTTCCGCCCCTTCAGGCTTTCAGTGATATGTCTGTCATGGCTGCCATTTCGCCCAAAAGCGGGAAAGCTCCAGGCGGGGGAAAATACCAGACAGGAACATACGAATTCATATAAAATTTATGGTTGCCATTTAGAATAACCATATCCCATAAACAAAATACCTAGTACAAGAAACAAATCTCCCATTAAAATTACGGTGTGATCCAGGGACAAACAAGTCATAAAAGAACCAATCCCTAAAACAATAGTACCCGTCACAGAAGCTATTTTATATCGTAATAAAGAGCCCATTTTAATTACCTCCTGTGCCATTTTCCATTATGTTTGTTTCATTTTCCGCTATAGTAACACGTTTATGGCTAAGTAACATTCCCGATGCATAAATACAAGCACCTAATATAAGGCCATTTAAAGAAAGAAGGCCTACCGGAAAAACATATAAAATTACCAGAGTAACCAACCATGACAACCAGGGAATACAATTCCAATCCTGAAAAGAAGCTGCATGGAATGGGATGTATTTACCTTTATGCACAATATAGTAATCTGCTAAAATAATCCCACATAAAGGTGGTACAATAACTCCTAATACATTAAGGAATGTAAAAAGCATGGATATTTTATATGGCTGCGTCAATGTGGCTGCTGCAGAAATAATAATAAGCCCTGCCAGCATTTTATTACGATCCATATTAAAAGCATTGGCTAAATTTAAAGATGTAGAATAAAGATTTGCTGCATTAGTTGTAAAAATATTTGTTGTTAGGAGCAAAATACTGGGAAATACCAGCCCAAAGCCCAACAAAATGACAACCAAATCACTATCGTTCATAGCAATAGATGATGCTGCTCCACAAATAATCATTAATGTATTACCGCCTAAAAGTCCAATTATACTGGCAATAATGACATCTTTTGCACTTTTCCCATATCTCATAATATCGGCAATACACGTTGCTGTGGAAAGAATCCACGTTCCAATAACAATAGTAATGCCCGATAATAATTCAATAGCTACTTCAGGTTCATACATCCATAATGCCTGCAAACCTCCAATAGAATAGATGGAACGGATGGCTGTGCCCAAAGACAAGAATACAATGGACGGGATGGCAATGTATCCAAAAATAGTTATGGCCTTAATACCCAGGACTGCAAAGATACCCATTACAATAGCACTGGACATCATTGCAATTCCTTCGCCTATTGTTCCTAAATCAAACACCTGGGCAATAAAGTGTCCGTATAAAGAAGCCTGTATAGTGTACCATCCTAAGTTTACGACGGGGACAAAAAGAGAAGCAAGTTTGGATCCTTTATTCCCAAAACTATATCGGGTTAATAAAGCAAAAGTAAGGCCTGTTCTATAAGCAATAACGCTGACAAGGGCGGCAATAACACACAAAAACAAATTTCCTAATACCATTGCAATAATTAGTTCTGTAAAATTGAGTCCCGATGCCAGCCCTCCACCGGCCATCATACTTGTAACCAAAAAGACAAAACCAGTCCAAACAATCGTTAAACTGAAACAAGATTTACGTGCGGAGCATGGCACTGCACAACGGGAATATTCAGAATCTGCTTGAATCCTCTTTTTATCCATTGGTTCTTCCTCCCTAATAAAAATTTATATTACCAATATCCATTGTGAACTTCTGCAATTTTTTTCGCCAGTGAAGGAAATGGCCCTATGACTGTAATATCTTTCTGCCCGGCTGCAAAGATTTTTCGACATGGTAAATTAAATGTGGGATTTTGCTCATTGGAACCGGTCATAGCCAACAGCTCTTTTTCTTCTAATCCATATACCACAGTCCCTATATTAGCCCAATACATCGCCCCTGCACACATACTGCAGGGTTCTACCGTAGTATACAATGTACAGTTCCATAAGAAAGCTTTGTCATATTTCATGGATGCTTTTTCTACCAATTGTGTTTCTGCATGACCCGTACATTTATGTTGTGTAATTTCCACATTAATCTGTTTTAACAGAATCTCACCATCTGGTCCTACCAGCAGTGCTCCAAAAGGAGTATTGCCGGCAGCACGGGATTCTTTAGAAATTTCTATCGCTTTTTCCAAATAATATTCATGAGAATGTTTCATAACTATCTCCTTTTATTCTCTTACAATGTCTTCATAGGCAATGGTGCGTTTGCGGTGCAGCAGGGTTCCATAGCCTTTCTGGCCTGTAAACGTATTGTCCCTGGCTATGATCTGACCGCGGAGCATGACAAGATCGATGGCACAATCGGTGGTCATGCCGTCATACGGAGAATAGCCGCAGGTTGTATGCAGCGTATCCCTGCCAAAGGTGTGTGTTTTCGCCGGATTGATGAGGATGACGTCGGCATCACTGCCCGGCATGAGAGTCCCTTTCTTCGGGTAGAGTCCGAATATTTTTGCCGCATTAGTACTGGTAGTCTGTACGAATCGTTCCAGTGAAATCCGTCCTTTCAGGACGCCTTCGCTGAACAGGAGCGGCATCCGTTCTTCCACGCCGGAAACGCCACCGGGACAATTCCGGAAATCAGCAACATTTTCCAGTTTTTCCTTTTCCGTAAAGGGGCAGTGATCGGTGGCGATGACCTGTACCGATCCGTCGCGCAGTCCCTGCCAGATGGCTTCATTATCTTCTTTCTTGCGCAGTGGTGGCGCCATCATGTATTTGATGCCTTCTTCGGGACCGCCATCGCGGAATTTATCTTCTGTCAGGAGCAGGTACTGAGGGCACGTTTCAACATAAATATTCTTCTGCCCTTCCCTGCGGGCCAGCCGTACCTGATCCAGGCTTTCATGAGCCGAGAGATGGACTACGTATACCGGTGCATCTCCGTCGGCACGGGCGACGGAAAGGAGCATATTGACACTTTCCGCTTCGGCAATGTTGGGACGCGTCAGGGCCTGCCCGATGGGCAGCAATTCATCAGGCTTTAGTTCCTTGCGCAGCGTATTGGTAATGGTGTCATTTTCTGCATGAACCGTGAGCAGACCGTGGTGCTCTTTCATGACCCGCAGGATAGGCATGAGCTGGGGTTCTGTAATGGGAAATCCGTATGTCGTATAGGCTTTGAAGCTGGGGAAGCCTTCATCGATGATATATCCCAGTTCCTTGAGTATATCGGCATCGACATGCTGGAATACGCCATGGAAACTGTAATCTACCGGGCAGTCTGCCGCCAGTTTCCGGTAGACGTCGAACTGATGATGAAGCGAACATCCTACAGGGCCAAAGGCCATATGGTCGATAATCGTCGTCGTCCCTCCGCATGCAGCGGCGATACCGCCTGTATAGAAGGTATCGCAGGCCCGGTATTTGGGAGACTGCTGCAAATCCATGTGGGTATGAGGGTCGATGCCGCCCGGGCAGACGTACATACCATCGGCATCGATGACTTCTTCTGAACCGTGATAGATTCCCTTTCCCAGTTCTTCTATGATACCGCCGTTAATTTTCAAATCGGTCCTGACGTGCTGTCCTTCGAGACAAACTATTCCGTTTTTGATGACGTATTGCATGATGAATTACCTCCCAACTTGCAAACCAGGGCGTAGGTAATACAAGCGCCGAGTGTACCAAATACATAGGCATTATTAAAGAGCGGGCTCAGGGCCGGTACCCATTTGCCGGCAAATATGATCGCCGTAAAGATGAGCATGATGACGATAGCCCGGATGTTCCATCCATTAGAATAGAAATATTTGCCCGGTCCTTCAATATAAGCATCGACAATGCTCAGGTCTGTGTGATATTCAAAGAGATAGGCGGCAATGTAAATGCCCGAAATCGGTCCAATCAGTGCGCCCAGGAGCTGGGTGACATCAAAAATCAGATGATAGGCACTGGAAAGAGAATTCCACGGCTGGGCAAACAGGGACAGGAAGGCGACGAAGATAGCCACTTTCCGGTAGCTGAACCGGCCTTTGACATAAGAAGCGACGATGTTGACCGGTGGAATCAGGTTGCCGGCAACGTTGGTCGTCAGGATGGCCATGATAATGAACAGGGAGAAGATAAGCCGGATAATCGGGCTGGGGAAGCAGCCGACGAGGACGGCCGGTTCCCAGATTTCTTTACCGAAGGCCAGCCAGGCACCAGCTGTACCGCAGATGCCGACAAAGGCAATATATCCGGTCATGACTGGGGCGCTGATGATCTGGCCGACAATCTGGGCTCTCTGATTGACGCAGCTTCTCGTAAAGTCCGGCATGGACAGGGCAATACCGCCATCGAAGGCGATCATAGCGGAAAGGGCCGGCCAGAACAGCGTCCAGAAATCCGTATCGCCGCGGGCCTGCACGACCTGGGCACTGAGCAGCGTATCGAGGCTCCATCCGGCCGTCGATAACCCCCAGACGATGACGATCAGGCTCATGGCAATGAGGGCCGGGGCTGAAATACCTTCCAGGATTTTGACGGCTTTATTGCCGGACGCGGCAATGTAGACGTTGAGTGCCCAGAAGATGAGGAAGGAAATAAAGAGTCCCGGAAATCCCAAATCACCCCAGGCAGGAAAAACAGTAGAAATAATAATACTCGTCGCCTGGCCGCCAATCCATGCCTGGACGCCGAACCAGAAAATGCCGAGGATGCCACGGATGATAGCCGGCACGCATAATCCATTCTGACCAAAAATCGCCTTGCCCAGCATGGCATAGTTCATGCCGTATTTGACGCCGTAGTGGCCGATGATCATGGCGACGGCCATGACCAGCGTATGACCCAGGACGATGGTAAGCAGTGCTTCATACCAGGTCATGCCGGCCACGAGGAGGCCGCTGGCTACCTGATAAACGGCAACGGATACGATAATGCCGATCCAGAGATTGGCCATATCCTTCATATGCCAGTCCCGTTTTTCCCGGGGAATCGGTTTCGTCGCATCACTGTAAAAATTTTTGTGAGCCTGAATTTCCTTCACTCCGGCATCGGTCAGGCTGACAATGCCATCGTTTTCTTCCTGATAGGGATTCATAAAAATCGCCTCCGAAAACATATACACTTTTTTGCGCATATACTATATCGCAATTAGAAAAGGATAAACGAGATATCACCGCGCTTACCATAACACATAGGAATAATCATGGAATAATGTATCGATCAATTTCCGTACGGGCTCTTCCAATACAGATGTACCCGATTCACCAACGGTATACTCTGTTGCCATACCGTCCAGGCGGACGAGGAAACGGCCGGTCTCAGGCTGAATCAGGAGGATGCCCGGATTGGTGCTGTCATCCATATCGGCCTGCGTCCGGAATATCGTCAGTTTATCTTTATACGGAGCCCCCTGCCAGGGACAGAAAGAACGGCAATTCCCACATTCATTGCAGAGAGCATCGAGATGAACGATCTGATGGTGCATGAGTCCCGGAACCTGTACTACCATATTGGCCCGGTTAGGACAGACTTCCGTACAGACTTCGCAGATAGCATCACACTGCAGGCAGCGCCCGTCACATCCGGTTCCGGGAACCATTTTGAGCTGTCCCCGCTGGGCATAAACAGTCTCTCCGTCTGCGGCCAGTTCCGTAGCGACACTGACGGGCATGTGCAGGATGTTTTCAGCTGCCCGCTTTCCATCGGCAATACATTCTACGACAGACGTCGTCTTTCCATAGTGACCGTCCCCGATGACAATCAGTCCCGGAATATCTGCCGGTCTGGCAGCGCCCACAAGTCCCCTGACGCCACAGGCCGCCAGCACATAATCAAAATCAGCCAGCTCATCGTACTGCCCGATGCCGTGATCCGTTTCGATATGGACGCCCATTTTTTCAACAAGGGAAATATCCTTATCAATCGCATCGGCTGTAATCTGTCCTTTTTTATCACAGAGGAAGGAGCGGACCATGCCGCCGGCCGCATCATTTTTTTCAAAAACCGTGACATCGACGCCACCACGGGCCAGGAAATACGCGGCTGACAGCCCCGCCGGGCCTGCACCGATAACAGCCGCCTTTTTGCCGTTTCCTGCTGGCGGCACGAGTTCTGCCATGACGGCGTCGTATCCGTTTTCTGCCGCTATGAGCTTATTACGCCGTATTTCCACCGGACTTTCATAGAAATTGCGGGTACAGCTGTTCATGCATGTATGATAACAAATCGTGCCGGTGATAAAAGGCAGGGGATTCTTTTCCAGGATGACTTCCAACGCTTCCTTGTATTTACCTTCCCTGACGAGAGTCATATAAGCCGGGATGTCCTGATGGATGGGACAGGTATCGCTGCAGGGAGCCATAAAGCAGTCCATGACCGGCAGAGGCTGGTCATTCTTGCGTTCCTGGCGCACCCGGGGCATCGGTCTGTAATACGCATCTTTCCGGGCGCGGTCCAGAATATTTCGGATCTTTTCTCCATCGACACCGCAGAAAGAAGGTGCATCGTCTCTGTGGAACCCGCCCGCTATCTGGGACAGTCGTTCATAGCCGCCAGGTTTTAACAGGGTAGTTGCCACCGTAACCGGCCAGATACCGGTGTCTACAATATTCTTTATATTGAAGGCATCAGCACCGCCGCTGTAGGAAATACGCAGGCTGCCAGAAAAATCATCTGTCAGCTTTTTCGCTACATTCATGGAAAGGAAGAACAGAGGCTTGCCGGACATGTACATTTCTTCGCCCGGTAATTCTCCCCCTTTGATGTCCACGGGAAACGTATTAGTCAGTTTAACACCGAACAGGAGTCCTTTATCTTTTCCCAGTTTCTGCAGGCGCTGCAGCATCGGTACGGCATCGCTATAAGCCAGGTCATCCTGGAAATGACGGTCCGTAAAGGCCATGTGGGTATATCCCAGTTCATCCATCGTTTTACGGACGAACTCATATCCCAGAAGTGTCGGGTTGCATTTGACGAACGTATTGAGATGTTTTTCCGTCAGGAGATAGGTCGCAATCCGTTCGATTTCTTCCGGCGGACAGCCATGCATGGTGGAAACGGTCACGGAATTGCAGATAGTTCCGGGAATCGCCTGTACGTCTTCGGCCGTCAGATTCTGGAACAAATGGATATGACCCAGGAGCCAGTCCCGGCATTCCTGAAAGATTGCCGTCTGGGATGCCTCTTTTAATCCTTCAATGAACGCATCAATCTTAGGGCTGCTGATTCCTTCCAGATTATATCCGACAGACATATTGAACTGGAACCCATCCACAGATCCCAGGCCGTATTCTTTGGCCAGGACATGGAGGAGGAACCAGGCTTTGACATATTCTTCAAAGGCCTTGGGCACTGTCAGTTCGGTAGACCATTCAACATTGTAGCATTCATCGTCGGCGTGGATACACGGTTTAGCCACAGGCAGGTCTTCCCCGTCGAGAGTCTGTACCGTTTTGAGTTCGAAGAAACGGGCACCTGCCGCATAGGCCGCGGCTATATTCTGGGCCAACTGTGTATGGGGGCCGGCCGCCGGACCGAACGGTGTTTCCAGTTTGCGGTCAAATATCGTATAGGTACGGGACGGATCAGCCTTATATAAATGATGTACGCCGTACACAGTTTTAACATGACGCTCTCCCAAGAGCCATTTCATAAGATGTTCAAAGGGCAGTGAATACATTCTGTCGCTCATCGTCTTTCTCCTTTCGTTGTCATCCATTGATCCGCCGGGCAAGTTCAGCTGCCCCCGTGCGGATTTTATCCATCATTTCCTGTTCATCACAAACGAGTAACTCTCTGTCCTTCATGAGGACTCTGCCACTAGCTATGGTCGTCACGACATGGCGGCCGTTCATCCCAAAGAGGATGTGACTGTTGACATTGTCTGCCGTAAGCGGTGTCGGCGGTATGTAATCGACGACAATGGCATCGGCCGCCGCGCCTTCTTGTAAGACGCCAAGAGGCCGTTTAAAATACCGGGATGCGATTTTCGGATTGTTTTCAAACAACATCTGTGGCACTTCTGTCCAGGCTGCATTGGCATCACAAAGATGATGTTTGTGCAGTACATTAGCCACTTTGTACGATTCAATCATATCGTGAGTGTACCCATCCGTACCCAGACCGGTCAGGACGCCGCGATGTACCAGTTCCATCGTCGGCGGGCATCCGCAGGCATTTCCCATGTTAGATTCGGGATTGTGCACCACCATCGTATCCGTATATTTCAGAAGGTCCATTTCATGAGGATTGATATAAATGCAATGCCCCAGCAGGCTGTGCGGTCCCAGGACATCCCAGTCATAGAGCCGGTCCACAATGCGTTTGCCATATTTTTTCAGGCAGTCCTGCAAATCTTCAATACCTTCTGCCACGTGGATATGGTATCCTGCCCCGGATGGTTTATGATTTGCTGCCAGTTCCATCGTCTCGTCACTGATGGTGAACTGGGCATGCATTCCCATCATGCCGGCGAGCATGTCTGTCGTATCTTTCTGGGCATACCGGATCCAGGCTTCATTTTCCAGCACCGCTTCTTTTGCCTTGTCCCTGCCGTCCCGGTCGGAAATTTCATAGCACAGGCAGGAGCGGACGCCCATCTTCCGTGCTGCATCGCCAATCGTAAACAGACTGTCCTTGATTTCACCATAACTGGCGTGGTGGTCAAAAATCGTCGTCACGCCGTTTTTGATGCATTCCATATACGTTTCTACGGCACTCAGCCAGGTCAGGTCATTGGTCAGATGCCGGTCGATATTCCACCAGAGACCATCGAGAATGTCGAGGAATCCCCTGGGCGCATATCCATTGATAGCCAGGCCGCGGGCCATGGCACTGTAAATGTGCTCATGGGCATTGATAAAAGCCGGCATGATCAGTCCGCCATGGGCATCTATATAGTCAGCCTGTTCATACTTCTGCCGCATCGCCGGCAGCGGTCCGATATCACAGATGATACCGCCGTCCATAACTACGGCTCCATCATGAATCAGTCCACGTTCTTTCGTACGCGTCACAACCGTACCATTTCCAAGAAGTAACATATCGTATCCTCCATTCCGGCTGCCCGGCATCCCTTTATCCGGACAGCTCTTGTATTCTATATGCATTTTTATAATAGTACATTTGCCGTTCCCGTATCTAAAAACATATTAGCATTTTATTTGTATGTGTGTCAAATATTTTTTAGATTATCTAACATTTATTTAGTAATCTGTATAATTCACACGAAATCATGCATTTAGGGCATAAAAAAGCACGGCCTGGACGGAGCGATAGTCCGGCGCCAGTGCCGTGCAATGATATTATTGATATTTTCTGCCATAGGCGGCCCATCCGTAGGGAATAGACAAAAAGAAAACCGCCCCGGCTATATTTCCCAGTGTCACCCAGAATAGATTATACCCGTATCCGGCCAGGGTAATATCCGGCGCAGCCGGCAGCAGCATCGCCAGCGTCATGACAGTCATGTTGGCAATACAGTGTTCAAACCCCAGTGTATAAAATACGTACAGGCACCAAAACGTCATAATCAATTTACCTGCATCGGAATGACAGCGGAAACTGCTCCAGATGGCCAGGCAGACGAGGATATTGCAGAGGATGCCCCGGAAAAAAAGCTCCAGCGGCGGCAGGCTCATTTTCATGACTGCTGCTTCGGTAATCGCCTCCGCCGTCGTGCCCGTATCATAACCGGCACCATAAAACAGCAGGGATAATATAACCGCTCCCAGCCAGTTTCCGCCGTAACAGACCGCCCAGAGGCAAAGGACATCTTTAATAGAAATCAATTTACGCCTCAGGCCATTGTACAGGACAAAGGCATTTCCCGTAAACATTTCTGCTCCGCAAATGATGACCAGGCTCAGGGCAACGCCAAAAGATGCTCCCATAATGATATGCCGTGCCGGCCAGTCTCCCAAAAAACCGCTGATCGTATAGGTCAGCAATATACCAAATCCCAAATAGGCTCCGCCCAGAAGGGAAGCCATCACGTATCCTATAGGATTGTCTTTTAAAAACCGTACCTTAGCTGCCGCACTTTTTGCTGAGGCATCATACGTTTCCTGAAACACCGTATCACCTTCACACCATCAAGATAGTTTTATTATACCACAACCGCATCAGTTTACACGGTCAAAAAGTGCCCCTTTGCGGCCGGAACCATAACGGGACACCTTTGTCTTTTCTTATTTGATTTCTTTAGGTATGAGGAGATTGAGCGTAATAGCTATAAGGGATGCCGCTACGACAGGAGCCTTGCCAAAAATCGTCGTCACCCAGGCCGGGAACAGCGCTAATGTGGCCGGCGCTGCCGAAAGGCCCATTCCCATAGCCACGGCTAGTCCGATAATAGCCGTATTGCGCGGACTGGTCCCTTCTGAAAGGGCCAGTTTGATACCGGTCATGGCAATAGAGGCAAATACAGATACGGTCGCCCCGCCGAGGACTGCATAGGGAATCGTCGTCAGGAGCGCAGAAAATTTCGGGAAAAGGCCGGCAATGAGAATAATGAAGGCTGCCATGCCCAGGACGTGACGATTGATGACCCGCGTCGTCGTAACGATGCCGACATTCTGTCCATAGGTAGACGTAGGCAGGAACCCAAAGAAGGCCCCCAGGATGTTCGTCGCGCCCAGCCCCAGCAATGCTCCGTGCAGTTCCTGCGTTTCTGGCAGGCGGTTCATGGCCCCCGATGTAGTTGCCGAAAAGTCACCGATAGCCTGGATAGAATTGATGACGAACAGTATGGCGATAGCGACGATGGCTGACACATCAAATTCTATGCCGAAGTGCATGATCCGCGGCACCTCAAAATAACCGGCGTTGGCTACGTTGGTAAAATCTACCATGCCCAGTACGAGAGAAAGGATGTACCCGGCTCCCATACCGACGAGAATGGATGCCAGTTTCAGGCTTCCTTTGCCGAAATGGGTGAAAAAGGTGACGACGCCCAGCGTAAATAAGGCCACGACCCAGTTCTGCCATTGGCCATAGGTCGGTTGTCCGATTCCGCCGGCCATATAATTAATAGCGATAGGATATAATGAGAGTCCGACTGTAAAAACGACCGTTCCGGCTACGAGAGGAGGAAAGAAATGGCGGATCCGGCGGATGCAAAGCCCCACCAGGATTGCGACCAAGCCACCGACGACCTGTGCGCCGAAGATAGCAGCAATACCAAATTCTTCTGTAATAGCCTGCATACTCGGTACGTAGGCGAAACTGACGCCAAAGATGACAGGCAGTCCCGCTCCCAGATGAATCCCGCTGCGCGGTCCGATGGGAAATAACTGCAATGCTGTGCCAATAGCTGCCGCAATAAGGGATGCCTGAATCAGAATGACACTGTCTGCCGGCGACAAATGAGCGACACCGGCAATGATAATGGCCGGCGTGACACAACCGACAATCATGGCAATGACATGCTGCAGGGCAATAGGCAGAGCAACGCGGAAAGGCGGCCTGCCGTTGAGTTCGAATAAGGAGAGTGCACGCTTTTTAGAGTCCGGTTCTGGCATGATAGTCCGCCCTCCTTATCCCATATGGATATGCGTACCCGTTTTTCCAAGAATGCCGTCTTTTGCCTTTTCCAAAAGAGTGATAAGGGCCGTACGACCTGGTTTGGATTCGGCAAAACGGACAGCCGCTTGTACTTTGGGCAGCATGGAACCAGGAGCAAACTGGCCTTCCTGTATATAGCGGCGCGCATCGGTTGTCGTCAGATCGTCCAGCCATTGTTCGTCCGGTTTTCCAAATTGGATTGCCACTTTTTCAACGGCTGTGAGGATAATCAGATAATCGGCATCAAGATTTTCTGCCATAAGTTCACTGGCAAAATCTTTATCGATGACGGCGCTGGCACCTTTCAGGTGATTTCCCCGGCACATGACAGGAATCCCGCCACCACCACAGGCAATGACGACCTGCCCCGATTCGACGAGAGTCCGGATTGCCCCAATTTCAATGATTTCCTGTGGCTGGGGAGAGGCAACGACGCGGCGGTAGCCGCGGCCGGCGTCTTCTTTCATGATATAACCGTAATGTTGTTCTGCGAAATCAGCCTGTTCTTTTGTCATAAAATGACCAATCGGTTTGGATGGATGCTCAAAGGCCGGATCCTTTTCGTCAACCCGTACCTGAGTCACCATAGTAGCAACCGGAATATCTTTGATTCCCCGGTTATGTAATTCTTCCCGTAAGGCATTCTGCAGGTCATAGCCAATATAAGCCTGGCTCATGGCGACACAGACTGACAGCGGCGTATTGGGCTGGGCCGGGTTTTCACGACTGAGTGCTGCCATGGCATTATTGATCATCCCGACCTGCGGGCCATTGCCATGAGATACAATGACTTCACAGTTTTCTTCAATAAGATCGACGATTGCCTTGGCTGTAATCTTGACAGCCTTCATCTGTTCGGGGAGCGTATTTCCCAGGGCATTGCCGCCCAGGGCGATGACGATCCGTTTCTTTTTCTGTTCCATATCGTTCCTTCCTTTATATATAAAAGTATCACACCGGTATATTCTTCACTTCCTATGGGGCCTCAGGCCTGAAGCGGAATTTGTACACTTCGCTTTACGCCTGATGCCCAATAGGACAGCCTGAAAAGACAGATGAGGTGCCGGTCCCGGATGGATCGGCACCTCATCAGGCTCACAAAGCAACAAACAGGCTTATTTCATTTTTCTCGGCGTATTGCGTTTTGCCAGTGCTTCCAACGTTTCTACAGGATTCTGGAATTTGGCAAGCATAATCATAGCGGCAATGATGTACGGTTTGTAACTGGCTTCTTTGTAAAGAGGATCGCGATAACGGTCGAATACGGACGCTTCGACTTCCCCATCTTTGCAGCTGACGCCGTTGATATCGGCAGGCAGGCAGTGCAGATAGAGGGCCTTGCCGTCTTTGGTCGTCTTCATGAGGTCTTCCGTGCAGCACCAGTCTTTATGCTGTGCATTCTGGGCCAGCAGTTCTTTTTCCAGGGCATCGATACCGGCCTGATCTCCATCGGCATAGAGTTTCGTCCGTTTTTCCATGGCTTTGAAAGGAGCCCAGCTCTTGGGATATACGACATCGGCATCTTTGAATGCGTCGGCCATGTCATTGGTTACACGGAACGAACCGCCAGAAGCCTGGGCATTTTTCTTAGCCACTTCTTCTACTTCCGGCATGACTTCATAACCTTCCGGATGAGCCAGCACGACGTCCATGCCGAGACGGGTCATGAGGCCGATGACACCCTGCGGTACCGAAAGAGGTTTGCCATAGGACGGAGAGTAGGCCCAGGTCATGGCAATTTTCTTGCCTTTCAGATTCTGGATACCGCCAAAGGTATTGATGATGTGGGCAGCATCTGCCATGCACTGCGTCGGATGATCGATATCACACTGGAGGTTGACCAGCGTCGGTTTCTGTTCGAGGATGCCGTCTTTATACCCCTGGGTAACGGATTTGACGACTTCTTCCTGATATGCATGGCCTTTGCCGATATACATATCATCACGGATACCGATGACATCGGCCATGAAGGAAATCATATTAGCCGTTTCGCGGACGGTTTCGCCATGGGCAATCTGGCTCTTCTTTTCATCCAGATCCTGTACCTGCAGGCCAAGGAGGTTGCAGGCCGATGCAAAGGAGAAGCGGGTACGGGTCGAGTTGTCCCGGAAAATGGAGATTCCCAGGCCACTTTCAAACACGCGGGTAGAAATATTGTGCTGACGCATATAGCGGAGCGCGTCGGCAAGGACCCAGACGGCTTTCAGTTCGTCATCGGTCTTGTTCCAGGTGAGGAAAAAGTCGTTTTCATACATATCCTTGAAATTGAGGGCTTTAAGCTGGTCTAAATAATACTGCAAGTTCTTTTCCATAATGATACTCTCCTTTTGGCAAATACTATAATAATAGACACTGTATAGTATACATCAATTAGTCTTTGGTGTAGACACTGGGAAGGGCTGCATAAAGAGCGGCGCAAGTGACGAGATCCTGTTTCCATGTCTTTTCATTAGGCGCATGAGCCTGTGCTTCTGCGCCAGGGCCGAAGCCGATGACGGGGATGCCGTTGCGGCCCATAATGGTGACACCGTTCGTCGAGAAGGTCCATTTATCGGTCAGTGGGCGTGCTTTCCGTTCTGCTTCCGTTTCAGCCGAGCCGATACGCGTCGTGCCGAAGAGGTTCGTATAGGCTTCTTCCATGGCTTTGGTCACCTTGTGGTCTTTAGGGATGACCCAGGTCGGGAAATAGCATTCAATAGGATAAGTCAGGCCCGTATAGCTCGGGCGGGAGTATTCATACATGCTGACTTTGACATCATCACCGTATTTTTTGACGCTGGGCAGTGCCCGGATTTCATCGAGGCAGCTCTGCCATGTTTCACCAGCGGTCATACGGCGGTCCAGCGATACGGCGCAGGAGTCAGCAACAGCACAGCGGCTTGGCGATGTGTAGAAAATCTGGGAGCACGTAACAGTGCCACGGCCGAGGAAATTAGCTTCTTCGTATTCAGGATTGTACTTTTTGTCGAGCATTTTGACCAGGCCTTTGATTTCTGTACTGTCAGCAGCGTCGTTTTCGTTGAGAGCCCGTACGTCCTGAAGGATATCGGCCATCTTATAGATAGCATTATCACCGCGTTCGGGAGCGCTGCCGTGGCAGGATACGCCCTGGACATCGATGCGGATTTCCATACGGCCCCGCTGGCCACGATAAATGCCGCCATCTGTCGGTTCAGTCGATACGACAAATTCCGGGCGGACGCCGTCTTCTTTGATAATATACTGCCAGCAGAGACCATCGCAGTCTTCTTCCTGTACAGTACCGGTAACGAGAACGGTGTATTTATCAGACAGGAGACCCAGGTCTTTCATGATACGGGCGCCATAGACAGCCGATACAATACCACCGCACTGGTCAGATGTACCACGGCCACCGATTTCCGTTTCCGTTTCAAAACCCTTGTACGGATCAAATTCCCAGTTGTCCTTGTTGCCAATGCCTACCGTATCGATATGGGCATCAAATGCGATGAGTGTCTTGCCGCTGCCCATGTAACCGAGGACATTGCCCATGGGGTCGATTTCTACTTTATCGAAATCAAGAGCCCGCATTTCCTGTGCTATCCGGTCGATATGAGCTTTTTCATCGCAGCTTTCACCGGGATACTGTACGATTTCCCGTAAGAATTTTGTCATGTTTTTTTCGTAGCCCTTTGCGGCTTCTTTGATTTTGCTGTAATCCAGTGCCATGTTGTACTGCTCCTTTTCATGAAAATATAGGTACTATCCTGTATACTATGTTTCACTCGTTATTTATCGAGGCCTTTCCAGACAATGTTTTTATACCGCTGTGGATCCGTATCACCTTCGGTGGAGAAGACCAGGACATTGGCTGTTTCATCCAGTCCCAGTTCTTTGCGGACATCGGCACAGTCATCGCTGGTCATGAGAACCGACAAAGCTCCAAAGGGAGCTGCGCCGGACTCACCGGATGTGATGGCCGGATCGCCTTTAATCGGGGCTCCCAGCATGCGCATCCCCTGGGCTGCCACCCAGTCAGGCGCTGCAACGAACATCTTGACGTGATTCTTGAGGATATCCCAGGAAATAGTATTGGGTTCCCCGCAGGCAAGCCCTGCCATAATGGTCTGCATGTCCCCATCGACGATGCGCGGTTTGCCATCACCGGCTGCGGCACCTTTGTAAAGGCAGGCCGCTGCTTCGGCTTCGACGACGACGAATACGGGCGGATTATCTTTATAGAGGTTGGAGAAGAATCCGACGACAGCACCGGCCAGCGAACCGACACCAGCCTGGACGAATACGTGGGTCGGCCGGTCTATTCCCTGTTCATTTAACTGCTGGGCAGCTTCCATGGCCATTGTGCCATAACCCTGCATGATCCACGAAGGGATTTCTTCATATCCGTCCCATGCCGTATCCTGTACGATGACGCCCCGCGGCGTTTCGGATGCTTCTTTTGCAGCCTGACGTACACAGTCGTCGTAATTGAGATCAAGGATATCGACTTTGGCACCGAGTTTCCTGATATTTTCCAACCGGGTCTGTGTCGTCCCCTTCGGCATATGTACGACAGCGTTCTGACGCAGTTTATTCGCTGCCCAGGCTACGCCCCGGCCGTGATTTCCGTCTGTTGCCGTAAAGAACGTGGCCGTGCCAAATTCATCGTGGAGCTTATCTGATGTCAGTACATCGTAGGGCAGTTCCGATACATCTTTTCCCGTTTCTTTGGCAATATATTTTGCCATGGAATAGGACCCGCCCAATACTTTGAATGCGTTGAGGCCGAAACGGTACGATTCATCTTTGACGAAAAGAGAACCGAGGCCGAAATATGCAGCCATCTTAGGAAGTTTCGTCAGCGGCGTTTCCTTATACTGGGGAAAGCTCTGATGAAAGGTCCGTGCTTTTTTGACTTCTTCAACGGACATAATGGGAAGATTTTTATCTTCCGTCTTGGGCATGTGGTTCATGACCCATTTCATGGTATCTGCCATGGTATTCATCCTCCTTGTCGTGCTATCTGTTCCTGAAAGCCCATTTCTTTTACTAAAAATATTTTTGCTCATCAAAAAGTTTTTGTATACTTAGAAGTATATCATGATTTTCCATTTTTGCAAGATGTTAGCTAAATTTTTTTTAGGTTAAATATATTTTTTTGTCGCATTTAGACAATGTATCCATGATTTTTTATCAAGACCCGGCCTGACCGGGCATCCGTATGAGTACCGTGGTCCACAGTCAATGCGCCATTTACATAGACCTGTTCTATGCCTTCCGGAAATTGGACAGGTTCAGTAAAGGTCGCCCTGTCCCGGATAGTGCCGTCCTTAAAAATTATCAGGTCTGCTGCCTTTCCGGCGGCCAGCACGCCCCGGTCACGCAGGCGGAATGCCGATGCCGCTTTTCCTGTCATCTTGTGTATTGCTTCTTCCAGTGAAAAGACCGGATTTTCCCTTACATATTTACGCAGCACATAGGGAAACGCGCCATACAGGCGCGGATGAGGATGACTGCCATACAGGCCGTCTGTACTCAGATTCATTTCCGGCCGTTTCATGAACTGCAATACGTGATTTTCCTGACAATAAAAATCAATCATCCGTACATCATTTTTTTCTTCATACAGTAAATCAAAGGCTGCGTTATACGGATCTTTTCCTCGTTTTTCTCCCAGTTCGATGAGATTAAGGCCGACGGCATCCTGATTTTTTTCGCTCCCGACGCTGGAAACATAAATCTGGTCGGGACCGGCAAAATCGATGAAGTCATCCCAGCCGGGAATACCCTTCTGGATGTCAGCAATCATTTTCTGCCGCAGCGTCCGATCAGAGAGGCGCCGGAGTACGCAATCGGTACCGCCTTCCATGACCCACGGCGGCAGAATGGCGCTCATCATCGTACTGCCTGCCGTATAAGGCGTCTGGTCAAAACTGATATTTATCCCCTCGGCTTCAGCTTCATCGAGAAGGCGGAGTACCTGGGGGATATACTGCCAGTTTTTCCGGCCACAGACTTTAAAATGGGAAATATGAAGATGGACGCCGGACTGACGGGCAATGTCGATGATTTCTTTCATAGAGGCGACAATCGTATCAGCCTCGCTCCGCTGATGGACGACAAAGCATCCCTGGTACTCTGCCACGACCCGGCACATGGCGATGAGTTCTTCTTTCCCGCCATAGACGCAGGGAAGGTAAATGAGACCAGAAGACAGACCTACAGCGCCGCCTTCCATTTCTCTCCGAGTGATATCGGCCATCTTCTGCAATTCTGCATCTGATGGCTGCCGGTTTTCAAGTCCCATCGCTTCCATCCGGATATTGCCGTGTGGTACGAGATAGCATTCGTTGATTCCCGGCCGCGCAGCCCGTACCCGGTTCAGATACCCGGCTGTCGTATGGTAGTGCCAGTCTATGCGCTCTGAATCCTCACCGATACCGGCCAGGTTATGACGCCACGTCGCAATGTAGGTTTCCGGCAGAGGGGCGACGGATATGCCATCCTGTCCCAGAATTTCTGTCGTTACCCCCTGCATGACCTTCGGCAGGACGCGGCTGTCCTGCAGTACTTCGATATCACTATGGCTGTGGGTATCAATGAATCCTGGTGCTACGATACACCCCGATGCATCAACATAGGACATTCCTTCAGACGGCGCTATGTGACCGATTGCCCCAATACGATCCCCATCGATGAGAACATCCGCTTTATACCGTTCCGTTCCCGTACCATCTACAATAGTCCCATTTTGAATGAGAATACTCATACACATGCGCCCCCTTTACCTGGCAGGAACCGTTCCTGCAACAGGGCCCCCATTACTGCCACATAGCAGGTAACAGCGCCGGTAAGCTGGGAAAGTTCTATGTATTCATCTACTGTATGAGCCAGGTCTTCCCGGCTGGGTCCCAGTCCGATTGTGGGAATGTGGGCTTCACCAGCATAGTGGCTGCCATTGGTGCAAAAGTTATACTGGCGGATAGCCGGTGTGAATCCGGCCTGTTTCATCGCGTCAGCTGCTGCCTGAACAAAGTCAGCCTGTTTATCGTACAGCCAGCCCGGGAAAAAACGTTCTCCTTCTATATCTGCACCAGTATAGCACCGTTCCCTGCCTACGGCATAAGACAAGTGGTAAGACGCTTCCCCATCCTCTTCCATCAAGGTGTGGAGTGCCTGTTTCAGCGGTGCCAGGACGGATTCCTTTGTTTCCCCTGTCAGCAGACGACGGTCGTACGTAGCCCGGCAGTAATCGGGAACGACCGAAGCCCCGGGATAAGGTGAAGATTTGATATCAGTCAATTCCAGGATTCCTTTTCCCAGTACGGGATGAACGGGAGCCGGTACCTGCTGCAGACATGCAATAGCCTTACACATTTTGTATACAGCATTGACGCCTTTTTCCGGATTGGCAGAATGACAAGACTTCCCTTTTGATTCAAGGACAATTTCAGCCCGCCCGCGCTGGCCTACTTTAAGATCGAGGCCGGAAGCTTCTCCGATGATGACATAGTCGGGACGGATGGCCTGACTGATGGCGCGGGCTGCGACGCCTTCAAAGCATTCTTCATGAACGACGGCAGCGATATACAGGGTACCGGCAAACTTCTTTTTTGTCTGTCTGGCAAACTGTACTGCCCCGACCGTCATGGCGGCCAGTGCGCCTTTCATATCGCTGGCACCACGACCATACAGACGGTTTCCATGTATATCTCCGGCAAAGGGAGGGTAGGTCCAGGCTGTTTCATCTTCAACGGGAACCGTGTCGATATGGCCATCAAAGAGTACGACTGGTCCCGGCCGGTCTCCCTTGATAGAAGCCAGCGTATTCCCATAGTCATCTACCTGAATCGTATCAAATACACCTTGCTCTTTCATATACGTCTGCAGTACGAGACTAGCGCCTTTTTCCTGTCCGGACAAGCTTGGCTGGCGGATCAGTGCCTGACACAGTTTCCGGACTTCTTCACAAGATATGGTTTCCACGCCACATTCCTCCTTTATGTTATCAATGCAGCCAGGGGATATTCCCCTTTCTTCTTTGTTATGGTACGCATAATCTAACTTTTTGTCAATATTTTATATAAAAACTAAAAAATATTTTTGTATTTATCTTGACAAATATCTAAAAGATACGTATTATTATATGCATTACAGTAATACTATTTTAGAGAAGGATGATTTATATGAATACATTAGTGCAAAAAACAGGGCGGGCCGCCCGTCTGGCCATCCAGGCAATCTATACCATCAATAGTCTTCTGGCACTTCCAGCGACTCATCAGAACTAATGACATGTATCATGCCCAAAGGGGGCTGTCGCATACCGTACGGCATGTGACAGCCCCCTTTCTGTCCCTAAACGGGTGCATCATCATCATTACTGCTGTCAATATAACTGTACAGCGTATACTTGGAGATGCCAAAGTATTTGGAAATTTTATCCCCCGCTTTGGTAATCAGCAGGGCTCCATGGTCATTGAGGAATTTAATCGCCCGGATTTTATCATCGCGCGTCATGAGCGGCACAGGTTTTCCTACCTGACGGGTCGATTCTTCAATAAGTTCCTGCAGAAGTTCCGTTACATTGTGCGGAATACTGCCCGTTTCACCCTTCTGCGACGTAATAGATACCAGCGGGTTAATGGCATTGCTGACCATCATCAATTCAGTAATATCAAAATTGAGAGAAAAAATACCGATGATTTTCTGCTGTTCATCACGGATGTAAATAGTCGTCGATTTCAGGATACGCCCATCCTTTGTCTTTGTCAGGTAACTGCCATCGGTGTGCAGTTTTTCCGGTTTGCCGCTCAATGCCTCCAGAACAGCCATAGACGGACCATCTCCTACTTTCCGGTGCGTAACATGCCCATTTTCAATGGCAACAATGGAATGTTCCGCATTGTCCCCACTGAGGTCATGGACGACGACTTCACAGCTGGGCCCGAACTGCTGTGCAATACCCCGGGCTAATTGTTTCAAAAAAGTAAGCATATTTTCTTTCATCGGTCAACGACTCCGTTTCCTAATATACACGAGCAAAAATTTGTTTTTCAGTCATGACAAATTTTCATTATCACCTTAATTTACTATACCATATTCTGCTCCGTAAAAGCAAAGTAAAATCGCATAAAACCGAAAAAGAACTACTTTACAGCCGAATCAGGATTCGTGTTCATCATAAGCCAGTTCTGTCGTTTTTTCTTTCGGCGGCATCAATTTGGAGAAAATGATAAATGCTATGAAGCTCACAACCAGACCCGGCAGGATAGGCTGGCCGAACTTAATACCAAAAATGACACCGTGGGTAAACTGTTCCAGATACACGACGACAATCGTACCGGCAATAAGTGATGCCATCGTCCCTGCAAGAGATGCGCCTTTCCAGTATAAACCGATGACATATGGGAAGAAAGCACCGGCTGCACGGAGCGAGAAGGAAAACATAAGAATCGTAATAATGCTCGATGTATTGAATAATGCAACGAGCAGGGAAAGCAATCCTGCCAGGACCATGACAATCTTGGCAACTTTCATAACCTCTTCATCGGTCGCTTCCGTTTTAATGTACTGGCGATAAATATCATTGGCAAAAATAGATCCGGCTCCCAGAAGGTCCGAACTGGCACTAGACATCGTTGCCGAAATGACACCAGCAAAGAGGATGCCACAAACGAGAGGCGGCATAGCCGCTACGGCCAGAACCGGCAGGGCATAGCGTGAACCGACACTTTGGAACTGGGTCGCATCAAAGATGCCCATATTAATGAGAGCCAATACGATGACGCCCAGAGTCGCCGGAATAAATCCATAGATGAAATTGATGATAGCAGCCATGACAGACCCTTTCTGGGCAGTCCGACCATCACGGGCTGCATAATACCGTGATACTGCTTCTTGTCCTACCGTAAAGGTAGTAATATACATGACAGTCAGGGCAATGACATCGATGACACTGTAACCGGAAAAAAGATCCAGTGATTCTGCCGGTACATTGGCCACGACATTATCCCATCCTCCTGCCAGATTGAGAGCGTAAGGAAGAGCTACGGCCATACCAAATACGATGAAAAAGACCTGTACAAAATCGGTAAGCGTAACAGACCAGAGACCTCCCATGACAGAATAAATCGTAACGATGACACAAATAGCGATGACGGAGACTTTAAAGCTGATACCCATCATCGTCGAGAGAATGACGGCTGATGCAATCATTTGCCCTGCCGTCAGGCCAATAAGGGGCAGAAACATGACGATAGCCGTAATGATGCCCGGAAGCCGGCCATAGCGGCGGCGGAAATATTCCGGTACGGTCTTGACTGTCGATGCCCGGAATTTTGGAGCCAGGAAAGTCAGGATGACAAAGGCGAAACCCATGGCAATGACATACCAGGCCGCGCTGATACCGTATTTTCCCATCCCCTGCTGGACAACGCCCAGCGAACTGCCACCACCGATTTCCGTGGCAGCCAGCGTCCCTGCCATCAGAATGGGTCCCAGACGGCGGCCGGCAACCATAAAGTCCGCATTGCCGGAAATCATGTGCTTGGAGTACCAGCCGATGAAAAGCATAAATGCCATGTATGCTATGACAACGGCGGCTACAATAATAGATCCACTCATACAAATCCCTCCTTAATGATATGATAGTAACAAGTAGTGGTTATATTTTTATCATATCTATAAACTAAATTTTTGTCAATTATTCAAAATATTTTTCATCTCCCATTTTTCTTTTATAACCGATGCATCTTGCATTTCTTCTTTCTCTTTCGTATGATATACCTATCAATATGAAAAGGAGACGATATGGTATGAGTTATCAGGCAGCATTCATGTATATTGCCCCGGGAAATGATCCGGAAAAGCAGAAAGCCGTCATCCCTGGACCCGGTCTCGACCTGACCGTAGTCGGTGTCAAATCCTATGAAGAAGCCGTCAAAGAAGCAAAAAAACTGGTAGAAAACGGAGTAGGTGCCATTGAATTATGCGGTGGCTTCGGCGTAGAAGGGACGGCCATGATCAAGCAGGCCGTTGCCGGCAAGGCCTCAATCGGCGTCGTCCGCTTTGATATCCATCCTGGCATGGGCAATAAGAGCGGTGATTCATTTTTCATCAAGAAATAACAATACAGTGGCAAGCAATACATAGTATTAAAAAAGCGGTGTGTACAAATCATTGTACACACCGCTGTGTTTATGTCATTCTATTGTTACTTGACAATAACCGACACGCCATCGGGAATGACCGTAACTTTCGGGTCAGCCACACCTTTTGCCGCCAGAAGCTTCTTCGCCATAGCAAAGGCTTCGTCAATATTCGCCGCATATTTCAGATGCATAGCTTCTACCATATCTTTAGGGGCATCGGTTACCATTATGATATCAAAATGGAGCAATAAACGCAATAGTATCTGCGATTCCCACTGGTCAAAGATCGTTTCATTCCGATCGCGGGCCAGTATTTCATCCATGGCCTTCTGCAGATCATCGGCCTGTTTCAGCGTATTGAAGAAATCTTCACCGCCGTGTCCGTCACTGCAGCTGGAGCAGTCGATAATGACGCCGCCATCTTTACAGGTTGCTTCTGCCGCCGTCATGCCTTTGACAGACTGGTAGATATTCTGATCGAGAGGATAACCGCCATTCGTCGTTACGACAATATCAGCCGGAACCGGTTTGACACCGGCCAGTTTCATTTCAAATTCTACCCCTTTATAATGGGCCTCTTCCCGGTCACCGGCAAAGGCGGCGATGACTTTTTTATCGGCATCGATGACGACGTTGCAGATAAATGCCAGTTTAGCCGCTTTAGCTGCATAAAGCATATCTTTATGGATGGGATTGCCTTCGAGAATGCCTGTACGGGCATAGGGGCTGTTAATGAATTCCGAGCAGTGGTTAGCCAGGACCGTAATCTTGCTGGCAATACCTGGCAGAACAGATTTCCGGCCACCGGACATGCCGGCAAAGAAATGCGGTTCGATGAATCCTTCTGAAATCAGGAGATCCGTATTAACAGCCGCCTTGTTGATCAGGCATTCTCCACCGGAAGGCAGCGTACCGATGCTGACCATGTCGTCGTCATTACGGCTGACGTGAATGATGAACTTTTCCTTTTCAGCGATTTCTTTTCCGTATTTGGCAACCAGTTCTTCATGAGTAGTCGGACGATGCATCCCTGTTGCAACCAGAATGGTAATATCAATATCCGGATTGCCCTTGCGCAATTCTGCCAGCAGCTGTGGCATGATGACATGGCTCGGTACCGGACGGGTATGGTCACTGGAAATAATGGTACACGTCTTTTTCCCTTTGGCCAGTTCGCTCAGACGAGGACTGCCAATCGGATTAGCCAGTGCATCCGCAACGAGTTCTTCTTCTGATTTGGGCGCTTTATATTCATGGGCATGTGAAAGCAGTACACCTGCTACTTGTTCATCAGGCAGTTCAAAATGAATATGTCCCTTACCAAAAGGGATGGAAAATTTCTGCATATATATCCCAGCCTTTCTGTGTTATGAACGAAACATGACGCCTTACCACATATTCTGCCGGTACAGCAAAGAGGCTGTCACTACAAGAACAGCCTCTTTACATCAACAGAGTATCAGATTTCAGACGATACATTCAAAGAATTCTGCATCTTTTTCGGCTGTACCGGCAGACGGTATGATTATTCTTCTACAGGAACTTCGTCGTTAATGCTGATTACTTTGCCCGGATTCATGATATTCTTCGGATCCAGTGCTTTCTTCACGGCTTTCATCAGTTTGACTTCTACAGGGTTCGTGTATTTTTCAAGGAGAGCTTCCCGTTTATAGCCAATGCCGTGTTCACCGGAGAGGCGGCCACCCAGGCTGTATACGAGAGCGTAGATTTCGCCCTGGATTTTCGGCAGCATTTCTTCCCATTCTTCCTGAGTGCGGTCATCTTTCAGAATATCAATATGGACGTTGCCATCGCCGCAGTGGCCGGCGCAGTGCATAGCGACATCGTATTTTTCGGAAAGGCGGGAAATCTGCTGTACAGCACCGGGGATTTCCGTCATAGGAACGACGATATCTTCCATGGAGAATACGAGGCTGCGGGCACGGTCGGCTTCCAGATATGCTTTACGGGATTTCCAGATAACTTTCGGGTCAGCGACGAGGGAGTCGATGGCTTTATTTTCTTCTGCAATTTCAACGATTTTTTCTGTCTGTTCATCGAGAACGTCTTCATTGTCACCGGCAATCTGAATGATGATATAGTTACCATTGTCAGAATGAGGCAGTTTTTCATCGAGGAATACTTCTACCTGTTTAATAGAGGCATTGTCCATGAATTCTACGCAGACCGGAGTAATGCCAGCATTCATGACTTTCGGTGTCAGGGCGATAGCATCGTCGAGATTGTCGAATATGAGCAGCAGGTCAGCCTGATATTTAGGCAGGGAAACGAGTTTCAGATAAATCTTGGTAATGATGCCCAGCGTCCCTTCAGAACCGATATAGAGGTGCATGAGCATATAACCCGTTGCATTTTTACGGAATTTACCGCCCAGTGTGACTACTTCGCCCTGCGGGGTAACGACTTCAATGCCCATGACCTGGTCACGGGTTACACCGTATTTAACGGCCCGGTTGCCGCCGGCATTGGTTGCTACGTTACCGCCGATGAAGCAGGAGTCCCCGCTGCAGGGGTCGCCGCCATAAAACAGGCCTTCTTTTTGTACTTCTTCCTGCAAGACAGCCGTCGTAACGCCCGGTTCTGTGACGCATACCATGTTCTGTTTATCGATTTCAAGGATTTTGTTCATCCGTTCGATAGAGATGATGACACCGCCGAATGTGGCGACGGCACCGGCAGCCAAGCCTGTACCAGCAGCACGGGGAACCATGACCGTGTCGTTGTCATAGCAGAGCTTTACGACTTTGGCTACTTCTTCCGTATTAGCCGGCAGGACGACGACCTGCGGTTCTCTCATATAATGAGGATCCGTTACTTCGTCATGGGAATACGGTTCCAGTTTGTCTTTATCGGTATATACATACTTTTCACCAACGATAGCCTTTAACTGTTCAATAAGTTCCGGTGTAACAATACCTTTAGCCATAATAAAATTCCTCCTCTAAATACAAAACACTTTACATGTTGTATAAAACCGGCAGAAAACCGGTGCATAGCCACTAATTACATTACAAAGTCAGGAAACTGGGGATGATAAATGTCAGGATACCGGCAATGACCAGCAGACACAGGCAGTATCCGGCTGTCCCGCGCATAATTTCCCCTTCTTTTCCTTCTGCCAGAGCTCCGACAGCACCGACGCCGAGAGCAATGCTCTGGGGTGACAGCATCTTGCCTATACAACCACCAAGCGAGCTGGCACCGGCCATCCATGCCGGGCTCATGTCCAGAGTGGACGCAACAGAAGTCTGGAGCGGTCCGAATAGTACGTTGGCATTGGTGCAGGATCCGGTAATGAAAGCACCGATAGCACCCACAAAGGGAGCAAATACAGGATATGCATTGCCTGTCGCAAAGACCAAAGCATCGGCAATCTCCTTAGTCATACCGGAATACGTCATGACCTTGGCTACGATAACGACAGTGATAATCGTCAGGAATGTATATCTCAGGCCGACAAAGTTATCAACAAATACGCTCCATATCTTTCCAAAAGAAGCCCCCTGGATTTTACCACCAATGATAGACGCAATCAAAATCATGATACCTGGCGTTGCCACCCAGACGAATGTATACGGTTTGGCACCAGCACCGGCATAGATAGGAACAGATGTCTTGATGGAAGCCAACGGATCGTTGATGAACGGAATGAGTTTGGATGTAAACACGAGGAGCACGAAAATCAAAATGAAAATCATTGCCGCCCGGACACCTTCGCCGAAGGAAACAGGCTGGATATCTTCTGTCTTTACATCCAGTTTATAGTCGGGATCATCGATCTTGACGGCCCGAGAATACAGTACGATGACCGCCATGATAATTACAGAGGACACCATGACCGGGAGCTCTGCCCCGATAGTCATAGAAATCAGCAATTCAGGGATTGCCAGTGCCAGGCCGGAAAGCAGTGTGATAATGCCGACACCTTTCAGGGCTTTCACCCCGCCACCGATGCAGATGACCATTAAAAACGGGGCAATCAGATCGGGAATAAAGGATACAACCGAAACGTTCGTTGCCAGCGTGACGGCATCGATGCCGGTTATAGCAGCCATTGTCGATGTCGGAATGCCAATAGAGCCAAAAGATGGTGCTACGGCATTAGAAATAAGGCAGGCAATGATCGTCCGTATGGGCGGATATCCCAGAGCAACCAGCATAGCCGCCGGGATAGCTACGGCCGTACCAAATCCGGCCATCCCTTCCATGAAAGTCCCAAAGCCCCAGGCAATGAGCAGAAACAGCACACGTTTATCTTCACTAACCGTAGTCAGCATCTGCTTAATTGTATCAAAACTGCCTGTAGCAACTGTCAGTTTATAAGCAAATAAAGCCATAATGATGACAAGTAAAATCGGCCACACCGCCAGGGCTACCCCTTCCAGTGCCGCAGAAACAGCAATGCCCACAGGCATATCAAAGGCAAAGACAGCAATGACAAATGCAATGATTGCCGCAATCGGGCACGCTTTCCACCCAGCCATCTTCAAAAATCCCAATGCTACAATCAGAAATAGTATCGGGAGCAAAGCAAGCAGAACCATTCAAACCACCCTTTCATCAAACACCATGTTTCATGCCCCTAACAGGCAGGTGGCTCATTCATAGCCAGAATCATGAATAAGACCAGTTCTTTTGTGATTATCTCCGGAGTCAATCTCATGATTTAATTATACAACGGAGACGCAGGTAAGTAAATTACATTTATACATATAATCTATATGTATTTCACAACGCATCAATGCCTAAATTGATAATTCTGCATGATTGTTTTATTAATTTAATTTATTATATATTTTTTTTAATATTATTAATATCGTTCAACAGTTCACATACATGCTATGATTTTTTATAATACCTAAATGGAATTATGTATTATTCCGTTTAGGTATATAACATAAAAATAACCGGTTTACAAAACACATTTTGTAAACCGGTTGTCCTATATGCGGTGTTAACGTTTAACTTTAACTACAAGTTCTTGTTTTTTTCAGCAGACGCAATAACGGCATTCATCGCCGCAGCACGGAACCCACTTTCTTCCAGAACGCGTACAGCTTCGATAGTCGTACCGCCGGGAGAACAGACATCATCTTTCAGCTTGCCCGGATGTTCCCCTGTTTCAAGGACCATCTTTGCCGCTCCCAGAACAGTCTGCGCGGCAAAAGTATATGCCATAGGCCGGAACATTCCTTCCCGCACCCCGGCATCAGCCAGCGCTTCAATGAACATATACACAAAAGCCGGACCACTCCCGCTCAGGCCACAGACAGCATCGATAAGCCGTTCTTCCACGACTTCGGCCTTGCCGAAACTGCGGAAAATAGCGACGGAATCATCCTTTTCATCATCTGTTACAGCTTCATTAAAACAAAGGGCCGCCATACCTTCTCCTACCATAGAAGGCGTGTTTGGCATGACGCGGACGATTTTTGTTCCTGCCGGCATGGCATCAGCCAGGCGCTGCAGGGTAAGGCCGGCAGCGATGGAAATCATCACTTTGTCCGGTGTTACTGCCTGATAAATGTCCTTCAGGACACCGGGCATAATAAACGGCTTGACCGCCAGGATGACCGCCTGGGACTGCTGCACTAATCCGGCAGCCGAATCAACGACAGCGGCACCGGTTTCATCAGCCAGGCGCTGGGCCTTTTCCGTATGGATATTGTACAATATGAGCTGTTTCCCTTCGATCAGGCCGGACCGGACCAGCCCCATAGCAATGGCCCGTCCCATATTCCCTGTCCCGATAATGCCGATTGTTTCAAACATAGGATATCCCTCCCCTATACAGCAAACGATTACTGCACAATGCCAGCTGCATCGACAGCCGCCTTTACCTTGGCTGCCAGACCGGCAATCTTCTTTTTGGATACAGAGCAGACGGCCAGGCGGATACCTTTTTTCAGCGGAACAAGGTAAATATGTTCTTTTTCAAGGGCGGCACATACCTTATCCGAACCAATCATGGGAATAGTAATGAAGAAACCTGACAGATATGGCAGGATTTTCAGACCACAGTCAGCCGCTTCTTTCATAAATATGTCTGCCCGTTCTTTAATCATCTGGAAATACTGTGCCCGTTCTGCATCAAGGCGGGCTACTTTTTCCGGATCTTTCGTAATTTCTATCATCGTCCACATAGCAGAGCTGGTCGGATTGGACCAGGTAGCACGGGCGGTGTACTTATTAATAGCCGTAAATTCATCAGCTACGTCTTCACTGGAGGTGATTCCGATCATCGCACCCATACGCTGGCCATACAGGGTAAAGCCCTTAGAACAGGTATATGCGACGATAGGAAGGATATTAGCCGGCAGATTCCCAAACTTTTTGAAGAAACGGCGGCATTCCTGTTTTTCCCCACTGTAGTCGAGATACGCTACATCAGAAACGAGGATAATATTTTTATCTTTTCCTTCGACAGCTGATTTAATAAAAGAAAGGACGGCATCCCATTCATCCAGATTCAGTCCGAATCCTGTAGGATTATTGGCAGGAGAATTAAGGATAATGACTGTATTATGCTGTTTATTGACGAGGTCCTGCAGATTTTCAGAAAAACTCTTCATATTGAATTTTCCATCATCCGTCAGCAGTTCAAATTCGCGGAGGACGCGGTTGTCGTCACGGATAATATTGCGGTATGCTCCCCAACACCAATCTGTCGTGAGTACTTCATCACCCGGTTCAGAATAATTGTGAACTGCCGTATGGATAGCGCCGGAGCCGCCAGGTGTGGCAATAGCGCGGATATACCCTTCCGGGCGGGAATCACAGAAGCACTGGTCGATAGCCGCATCGAGATATTCCGGGAAGCCCGGAATCGGTGCATAGGCTACAATCTGATTTGGTGTCAGTTGTTTCAATGTATCCTTTACAATCTGCAGTACGACGAGATCGCCATTTTCATCAATAATGGAACCAATCGTACCGTTTATAACAGCATCAGCCCCATTTTTCTTGACATCTTCTGTGCAACGTGCCGCAGCGGCCATAATAGCATCAGCAGCAAACTTACCTTTTGCATGATTAGCAGCAACACTCATACCCATGTAAAATCAACTCCCCTTTTTTAGTTACCTATTCATTTATACCACATATGCATGGGACTGACAAGAAAAGGGTAACCGTTTTACATATGTATTTTGAATACAAAATCCCTACTAGCAACTTACTAATCACTAACCACAAAAAAAAGCACTAGCATAAGCTAGTGCTTTTTTCCACAATCAGCGGCTTCCTATCCTCCCAGGGGGCTTCCCCCCAAGTACTTTCGGCGTTTGCGGGCTTAACTGCTGT
>OCVV011334393.1_pt1 | contig 37137 bp, 61 predicted proteins | sample 1539721 | NCBI WGS metagenome assembly OCVV01 (sample SAMN02144230, study PRJEB22623) | gut metagenome | biome: sheep rumen | host: Ovis aries | place: New Zealand | reverse complement strand
GTTCCGGTAGCGGCATCCAAAACAACGGCGTGTACCCAAGGAATCTCATTGCCTTAAATGAATCAAGCGCAATCTCCCTGTATTTTGCCCTGCTTCTGCCCGTCCATTCATAGACAATCAGTACTTGTTCGTCTAAGTCCGGCATCCGTTCCTTGACGCTGATCCAGCCGCCCACGGTTGGCGCATCGTCCAGCATATCGCAAACATCCATCCGGGTTAAGACCATGCCATACTGGCAGTCTCTTGCGTCTCGTGGGCAATCCTCACACCTGTTTGCCATGCCCCAGTCTTTCTTCAGCGCATCCGCATCAATCGGCCTCATCCTGTTTCACCGCCCCTTCTTCCAATTGTCCCAGATACACACGACCACCCATATGAAATAAGCAACCACAACGAGACTTAGAACGATCCACGCGCCGATTTGCTTGTAATACCACAGCTCTGCGGCCTTTTCAACCATCCCACTTCACCTCCACGTTCATTTCTGCACCGCACAACGGGCAGTACGAGTAGTCGCACTCTTTGGCGTATGTCGCAATGCTGATGATTCCCCCGCAGTCTGAACACATAAACATGTTTGTGTACCCCCTGACATCAGGCATATATGCAACCCACCAGCCATGTCTGTCATCCATCACCACTTCACCTTCTTTCCGCAGAACGGGCAGTAAATACAGTAGAGCGGAATTGTCGAATTGCACTTCCCGCATTTCACCGATGAAAGCCGTTCCTGCCTGATAGGCTTCACTGGTTCCTGCTCTCTGGTCAATTCTTCCCATGCATCTACAGCGTTTTTGTCGGCTGTCCCACCGTCTTGTGTAAAATACCAATTCAGGTACTCAATCGCCTTAGCAACTTTCTCCCTGTCAGGCATTCCAATCCACCTTTCTCCCGCATCCCGGACAGTAAGCATAATATTTCTTGTAGTCGTGTCCAAGGTAGTACGACAGTTCGCCGATAAACGCCGTTCCACATGCAGGACACGTTTCGTCCGGCATATGGCTTTCCGGCACAACTGGTTCCTGCTCCGCCAGCATCTGCATGGCGTTCAGGCACGCCTTGTGTGCTTCTCGGAGGGCTTTCAGCAGTTCGTCTCTATCACCCACGACTGGTTCTTGCTCTTCCAGCAGAGCGATAGCGTCCTGCAAAACCTTGGCCCTGCATCCTCCTATCGGAACATACGGGCATTCATGACCGCAGTTCATCTCCGCGCAACACTTCATAGCCTTAATCAGCTTCTCCCGTTCAGTCATCCCCGCTCACCTCTTCCACAATCCACAACGAATCCGTGTATTCTGCACTGCACAGCATTTGTATCGCTTGCGCTTCCCCTCTAGACTCAATCCTAGCCGCTCTTGCTCTGTCTGTCGTTAGCACAGTGCTATTTATCATTGTGCTTTTCCTGTAGTACAATTCTCGCCCATAAGCCCGAACGATATACATGCCTGTCACCTCCCGTAGAACAGCATAAGCAGATAGACAAACGCAGCAAAAGCCATTACATCGAAGATAAGCTGACACCAGAAACCATTGTCCGGCAATTTCTGGTTTTCCTCAAGCTGTCTGACCTTCTCTCGCAGCAGCAGAACTTCGACATACAGGTCATCAATCAGGTTGGAGTCATCCTGAGTCGTTTCGTCATGATTGTTTTCGTCAGGTGCATGATATCCCATCATTTGCAGTCCCTCCACATCTGTTTAGAATGGCAGTTTTTCATCATAGACAATTGAGAATCCTAAGTTGTCATCGACAGACTTCTCGAACGACAGACAAACGCATCGCGCCTTGATTCCTATTCCAGGAATGTGCTTGACTTGCTTTTTTTCACCTCCATTAGGACGAATTAGCTTTTGTCCAATCGCCCATGACAGATAGCTGTCAGGATTGAAACCGCCGTCTGTCATCGCTGATACGAACGATTTGTTAATGATCCAGACTGTTTTAACATCCCCGGAATCGTCCGCATCCATGCATCCAAGCACAGCCCGTCCCTTGAATGATTCCATATCACCGTTGACGATGAATCCTGAACGATTCTCTGCAATCCACTCTATCAGATAATCATGCGCCCGTCTGCCTGTATCTACATCGCTATTAGTTCTCAGATAAGGCATGATATCATCAATCGTCAGCCTGATTCCATCATGGAAAACGATTGATTCTGCTGCATGATCTGCGGCTAGCAGGATTGACGCAGATAACGCTTGCTTGTCAGTGCCTGTGTTAGACAGTATCTCGAAAAGTTCATGTTGATCTTCTTCGATCTGGTGCATGATTTCATCATGACAGATAGCGTCAATGAATAACTTTCCTGCAAAGCCATAGTTAGCAGAGATTGCTCGATGCACATCCTTTGCATTCTGCATTGTCGGGCCATCGCATTCAATCTCAATCACTCTGTTCATTGCTCCGGCCTTGCTCATACTACCAACAATAGGCATTTCACCAGTAGTAATGATCGCATTCTTCCATGATGGCGAATATCTCAGTCCGCCAGCCTTTGCACCCCGTGTCTTTCCTGAACCTTCGCACAGAGTATAGATAATGTCATCGAAGTTCCGCTTGTCCTGAATTGTCTGCAGTTCGTCAAGGCACAACGGCAGATTGCACGTGAAGATTGCTAGCTGTTCGAGTCCTACAACAGTGCTTTTCAACGGTCTGCAGTAAGCACCAACTTGCGGATTCGCCCAAACGGAAGCGGCAAGCTCCATGGTAACTGTTTTTCCTGTGCCGCTTTGGCTACTCCACAAGTGCAGAAAGAATGGCAAAGCGTCAAAATGCTGAATCAGTACAGATGCGAAGGATGCTGCTATCGTGATCCTAGCTTGCACCGTTCCAGATGCTCTAACAGCTTTCAGAGTATCAAGCCACTTCTCGAACGTTCCATGTTCAGCAATTGTCTTGTACATCTGCAGAAATTGACCTTGACTATCGTACTTGATCCCATCCACATACGGCACAAAGGTTTTCTCGCTTACCCATCCAAGATGATTGCTCATTTGCTCGATTGGTATCAAGTCTCTATTCAGGTCATCGATATACTGCAGATACTTGACTAGCTCTCTAGCTGTTTCACTGGTTACGCTAACACCATGGTTGGCTAGCTGCACAATTGTGCTTGCGCTTGATAGCGTACCCTTGTCAATGATAATGCTTTTCCATCTTTCCCGACAGAAACTGATTTCAAGCGATTCTGTTCCTGTCTCATAGTTGATATATCGTCTTGTCGGAATAATGGGATGCGAGCATACCACATCAACACCGTATCTATCCTCAATGACGATTGCAGCACCGTCAGTGCCGTATTTCCCTAGTCTAAGCGCAATGGGTTGATCCTTCCATGCGGTCATTGCTTCTTCCTGCGGCACAAGACGAATGATTTTGTTTCTGGCCTTCAAGATTTCATCAATCGTTTTAGCCGGGATTTTCAATTCCCTTGCTCTGCGTTTCAGGATCAACTCGAACCGCGCTTTTGACTCTGAATCAATGCAGGATTCTTCAAACAGGATGTACGGCGCATCTCCGCTGATAAAATCATCATAGGACATATTAGCCATCGCATCTGTGAACGATTGTATCAGGTCTTGCCTGTCCGGTGCTTCAAGCATTGTTCAAATCCTCCATAGCGCAATCTAGCTCATACTCTAGCATGCTTCTTCGATGAATTGCATCTGCGAATTCCTGAGTAAAGTCCGCTTTCCTGTCTGTCGGTTCGTTTGCAGCTATGTATTTCTGCAGATAGTGCATTTCTGACGTAAGGCTATCGTATTTCTGCAATAATTGCCGTCTAATGCGTTCCCGCTTCTCCCTTGATGATTTATCTATCGCAACCCTTACGGCGCTTCTAAGCGAATCTGAGCGTGTTTTATGGCTATCTGTATCAGCAATTCCGAATTCCTCTGCAAGCATGCTGACAGCATCCGTAAATCCTGCCTTGTAATACAGGCTAGCCATACTGATAACATCCCCGCCTTGATTGCACCCAAAGCAATACCAGCTATTAGACGCATCATAGATTTTCAATGACGGTGTATCCTCTGCATGAAACGGACAGCAGCAGAAACCAGAACGATTGATCTTCAATCCGATATGCTCTGCGAACATCCTGCATGATACTGCTGCTTTGACTTCCTCCGCCTTGATCATGGTAAAATCCCCTCCGTCAGATACTCTACTATGATTCGCCCGGTTTGTCTAGCGCCACAGAATCGAAACCTGACGCCGTACTTAGCAGTCATTGTCAGCATTGCCCGTTTCAAAGTCTCGCCCTTGATTGATGTGATAGGTTTTCCATATTTTGTCGGTGATTTCCAATTTGCTAGTCCGCCATCTGGTAACACTTCTTCAATCAGTATCAGCAGTTGAATATTGGCGTTCTTCGCCCTCTCGCACTCGCTGCGGAATCGCTCATGATCTGCACTAAGAATGTCTTTTGATATCTCTATAACATCCTGCTTAGTGTCAACCGCTCTACTTTGATCATTAGCAATGGCATAATCACCGACATACAGTTTGCACCTGTCAATCGTGATTCCCGCTTTAGCAAGATAGGCATTAACGTTTTTGTGTTTCCCGTCTTGCTGTCTGGTGTCCTCAAGTATGATCATTGCTTGATATCACCTCCACAATCGGCGGCAGCAGAATATTTCATCTGCTGCCGCCATATATCAATCAGAACGGCAAATCTTCCTGCTCGACTTCCACGAATGTTTCTGCAGCAGATGCAGCAGCAAGTTTTGCTTTCTGTGCTTCCTTAAGCTCCCGCCGCTTCGGTGTCTTGACAGTCCCCTCCTTGACTTCCGCAGCACTCTCAAGTCTGCAGATTTCTGTCGTGGTTCCGCTTCTGATTCCCTGTGCATCTTCAATCAGATAATCAGCTTCACGCACAGAGAACCCGACCGTCAAGCCTTTCAGCTTGCTTTCGTCCATATCCCAATGATAGCCCTTGTTGGATTGCTCAAGCGCCCAAGCGACATGCTCAAGTATCCTAAGATTCATCGCCTCGTACTTGTCGCCTTCGCGGGGAATCGTGATCCTGTAAACACCTTTATATTTAGCAGGATACATCCCGCCGGAAGCAGCTTCGTACAGCTTCGTATAGTGTCCTTTGTACTCGCCTTCCGCAACATCAAGTTCAATCACAAGCCTGTCAATCGGGACACCAGCGATAGACTGTGCTTCCACCTTAGCGGAAATGATCTTGCCAACATAAGCACCCGCAGGAAGATTCACAATTGCAACATCCTTCTTAGCTGCAAACGTTCCGCCGTAGTTAATCATTCTTCTTACCTCCGATTTCAATCCCGTAATACTCCCGAATGATAGTATCAACCATTTTCAGGTCGTTGTCAATCTGTCTTTCAGCAAACATTCCGATAGGCGATTTGACGGTATCCTGCCCGGAATTCTGCGTGAAGAAAGTGTATTTGCCATCTTCAACATGCGTCTTAAGAACGATGGTAAACAGCCCTTCTACAGTGATCTTCTCGTCAAGCAGCTTGCCAATCGTCTTGACCTTCTCGTTACCGTTCTGGTCGCGTTCAATATGACTCAGGAAATAGACGATCTTGTCTGGCGGCAAATCTCTGCTGACAGTCTCTGCAATCAGACTCCAATAGTGCAATGCGATGTCGGTGAATTTCTGAAAACCAACTTCACCAGCACGGCGCATGAATTCATTAGCAAGCAGATACTGAGCATCGTCAATCACAGCCGCCGGAGTAGTCATCCGCTTAAGAGCGTTGACAATCTCAGGATACTTGTCGGTCGTGATCATGCCAAGGTCAGACCGGAACGGCAGCGGCTTACCAGCAACATTGATGACAGCAATCTCGCCCCGCTGAAAGTTTCTCAGGGATGCACTCTTACCAGTGCCGGACTCGCCAAGAATCAGAACAGGAATAGCCATCTTCTACACCTCGTTTCACTTAATCACAGTAGAGCAATTCGTTACAATCGTTGCACCCGGCACATCTTCACCAGATTCGAGAAGGTCTTTCACAGCAGTCTTGCTGATTTCAGGCTGCTTGTACCTGAGAAGATCATCGTGCCCGCTTCTCTGCGCCCATACCACAAGCCTTTCCGGATCTTCAATGTCAACACTTGTAGTCGTTCTGTAGCTGATACTGACGGTGGGTGTCTTGAGCTTTTCCCCGCCAAGTACCATCCGCAGGAATTCCCGGATGCTTTTTTCCTTCTTCTCTGCCGTCCTGAGTCTAGCAGTCAGTCTGTCAATTTCCTGCCGGATAGCAGCCTGTTCGTCACGCAGATTCAGCACATACAGAGCAAGATTAGCAGCTTTCTTGTCACGCTCCATCTGCAGTTCGCAGATAGCTGCAGAATTCAGGTACTCGCCGTTTTCATCTACACCATCATAGATCAACGCTTCAATTGCCGCATCAATTTCCCTGAACGTTGCCATTGTCTGCACCTTCTTTCGCTTCCTGTTCACGCTTTTCCTGTTCACGCTTTGCCGTGTACTCGATTGCCATAGCAATAGCCTGTTCCAGGTTAGCCATCAATGCACCGCAGTTTGCGCAGTAGAGTGACGGCCTTGCGACTGTAGCATGCTTGCAGAGCGCACATACGAAGTACAGTCCTTCACATTCAGCAATCCATACAGAGAGATTCGCCCGATCTGGCGTTTCAGCAGACATGCCGATATCTTTCGGATTCAGATACACGTTCATTTTTCATTCCCTTTCTTCATTTGCAACATCGTAGAAATCAGCTTTTCAGGCAGTTTCGAGATAATGTATGCATTCAGCGACAATCCCTCTGACGCTGCTGCAGCTTTCAGGATTTCCCGGCATCCTGCAGGAAGCATTAGCGTTACACGATCGTATTTCAGCTTATTGAATGCATTGATATACTTGTATTGTTTTTCCTTCATCCTGTCACCTCCCTTTATTGAAACATGATCCTGAATCCTGCTAGATGTATCCTGTGTAATAGCCGAACATCTGTATCACCTCCACAGCCACAGCAGGAAGATCATAGCATTGAAAGCAAGCATTGCAGCAAACATCTTGAGAGTCGTTCGCACTTCATCGTTGATGATCGGTTTAGCGTGCTTCCCTCTGCTCATTGTTACCGCTCCCCTTTCAGCAGTCCGTCATTGCTTGCCATGCTGGCGATCAGGTATTGCAGAAATGTCATGCTGTCATCGATAGCGCCTTCCCGCTTGAGCGTCAAATATTCCTGATAAAGCTGTGCCGTTGTGCTGTACATTTCTCGTTCCTCCGTTCTCCCATTCGGGGCGCTGGTCTTTATCCCGGCCAGCAGGGATTTTATCATCAATCAAGGGTTTCCCTAAGTTCGTATGCCTTGTCCCAATCAATCATGCCATACTGATCGCAAAGGTCAGCGGTCTTTACTTCAAGCATCATGCAATCGCACTCAATGCGAATCGGAGCAATCCATGCTTTCAGGTTAGCGTTCCACCGAGCACCGCCACGCCTTAATGTTTCCTTTGCTTTGTAAGTGTTTCCGTAGTACATCCAACCAGTACCATCTGAGCTAAACCCTTGCATTGTCCAGTTAGCAATTACTGCTTCTTTCTGCTTCTCTTCATTGACTCTAGCTCTTGCGCTTGCTCTCTTTGCCGCCTTCTCTGCAAGCTCTGCTTCGTGTTCAGGCGTGTATTCCTTCTCAGTATACTGCATTCTTCCAGTACCGCCACACTTGAAACAGGTGCCGTAATCAATGCCTTTGATGTAATTGCCGCAACCACCGCACCGGTCGCACTTGTCAGTCACGAGCCAATACTTAGTGCCGTTCCGATCCACCTTGACAAACTCGCGCTTGATTGCCATTGCTCCGTTCCTCCGTTCATGTCGTTCATGCGTTGTTGTGCAGTAATCATTTCTGATTACTACAGACAGTATAAAGGATATTTCTAAATATGTCAAGCGTTTTTTTCATGATCCTGCAGAAATTTTTCTTGCGCTTCCTTATAGCTCTGACTTGCTGCACAGTAGAAAGCATGGATCAATTCGCTTGCTAATATGCTCTCAGGATACATCCGAATGAATGCTTCACAGTCTGCAACGATTGGCGTGAAATACTCAATCAGGGTTTCAGTATCAGTTCCGATCTTTTCATCTGGTATTGTCTCGTACTTCTCTACAAGCCTATACAATGCAGCCATCATTTCTCTTGTCGCAGGATTCTTCATTGTCTTTACCTCCGTTCATGATCCTTTATAGATGATAGATAGATTGTAGAAGTTACAAAGTAACAAAGTTACAGCATCTTTTTCCTATATAGAGAATTATTTTTTTCTTCCTCTGAAATCTCAAAAAATTTTTTCTCTATATAGAGTACCTTATTTTTCTGTTACTTCCGTAACTTTGTAACTTTTCAGCTTTCTTTGCTGGCCTTCGGTGCATCGAATGTCTGGTATAGTTCAATCTGGTATTCCCTGTTAGGGTGATACTTTTGCAAGAACGCTTTCAACTTTTGCAGTGCGTTACTTTTGCTGTCCGCTAGAATGTACCGCTTGCCGCCCCCGCAATTGTCTCTGTAGGTAAACACATAGTACCGTTCCATTTTCTGACAACCTCCGTTCTTTTTTTGTCGTTCTGGTGCAATCCTGATTGATGCACATAAGAACAATAGCAGATATTTTGCAATATGTCAATCATTTTCGCTTATCAGACGGAAATTTGCATATTTGTCCGAAAAGGTTCGTTTTGTTACCACGATTTTTGCCCGTTTCACGCAGGAAGCCGCAGCCGGACAACAGATGAATATTCCATCACCCTTTTTTAAAACCCGAAATAAGCACGTTTTTAGCCCGTTTAGACGGTATCTGCGATTTTTGTTCGTTCTGGTTCGATTTAATACCACGTTTTTTGGCCGATTCTCGCAGAACAGCGGTTGCCGTTTGCAGATGAATATTCCCCCACCTTCAAAACAAAACGGAAATAGGCGTGTTTTTGACGGATTTAGAGGGTATCGGTATTTTACCAGTAAACACCAAAAAACTGCTGCACTCTTTCGAATGCAGCAGACTGTTTATTGCAGTTTTCTCATAACGCCGTTATACAGACGCTCGTTCATGACTTTGATAGTAGTCATAAGCTCATCGACTATAGGCCAAATGTCTTTTTGACTTCTCCCGTTGATTGCCTTTAGGAAATCACTATCGCCGTCAGCAATCACAGCACCAGAATCATTAGCAAACGAGTAACCAGATAACGGCATCTGACTTTGGTTTGCTCTGTCAGCTTGCCCGGAATCAGAATCATCGATATGATCTAGGATGGTATAGAATGCAGCTAGCTTTAATGCAGTGTTAGCAGTTGGAGAACGTACACCTTGACATTCCGCAATCGCTTCTAACAAGTCTTGCTTCGTGATCAAGGCTTGTCACCACCTTTTACATCTGCTCAAGCTGTTCAGCAAGTTGCTGCATCTGCTGGCGAATCTGGTCGTTGGGTGCATCCTGCATCAACTCGCGAAGCTGTTCGACCATCTGCTCTGTTTGTCCGTCTCTAGAATAGCGTCCCATGCTGTCACGCCTAGCATTCTGGCCACGCCCACGGGCATAGCTAGAGCCGTAATAGCTCCCACCTTCCCGGGGATATCTGCCGCCACGGTAGGAACCACGATTGCGAGAGTAACCACCGCCACCGCTACCGCCCATAGAATCACCCTGATTGCCATTGTCATAACTGCCACGCCCGGAATACTCTTCCTCTTCTTCCATGCGCTCGACAATGTTGCAGATGTGATCAATAGCACTAGCAATGTATTTGATGCTTTCTGCATCCTCTTTGCTAAACTTGCCGTTCTGCGAGTATTCAGCAAGCTCTTTCATGAGTTTTTCTTTAAGCTCATACAGCATTTCTTCGTGCATTGCCTATCACCTCTTTTCTTAAGCGATTCTAGCAATCGTTAGATTAGCGTTCTGCACCTCAATAACGGGCGCTGGCGTAACTGTCGGATCAGTAGTAGCAGGAACGGCATCAACGCCAAGCGAGAAACAGCAGCAACGAGGAACCTTGATAATAGCAGTGCTTGTCACGTTGCCGAAGTCACCAGCAGCCGCCGGAGTGAAAATCGCTCTGCTTGTCAATCTTGGTTCGCCATTAACAGTCAGAGCAACAGCAATCGGAGTGACAGTACCGCCTTCAGGAATCGCAATGTTGCCATTAAACGTGACCTGATAATGCGCAAACTGATTGCAGCAGTTAGAGGAACCATTAGCACCACGCAGAATAAAATTCCCAGTCTCGTCCTCATGATAGACATAGCCACGCCGACAAGGAATAGATGACCTGAAAAGCACAGGGCCGTTAAGCGTCACTTCCTGCACTTCGTTGTACAAAAATTCGCACGCCATGCTAGTTCACCTCTTAACCATTGCAGCCGCACCCGCAGCCGTTGTTGTTAGGGCAAGTAAAGATAGGCTGCATGCCGTAAACAGGCATCGTAGGAACCGGACAATCACGCAGGCGATTATACATAGCATCAATCTCCGCAACCTGTCCCGCCCGAATCTGCGCAGTCTGTGCGGCCTGAGAAGCAGCAAGATTCGCCATAGTAAGCTGACGCTCCAGATCGGCAATGCGCTCATTCTTGGCATCGATCTTATCGGAGCAAAGCTGGTCGAGAATCCTCTGCGTATTGGCATTCTGACTAGTGATAACATCACGAATACCGTCACTCAGGGCGGCACGATCCGCACAGTTCTCAGTCGCAATAGTGTACCGCAGGTCATTAGTAGCAAGACGATTATCACAGCAGCACTGCGCAAGCTGACTCTGCAGAGCGTTGAAACCCTGTGCCTGTGCGGTCTGCGCGGCGAAAGCCTGCTGCATGTTAGCCATCTGGCGAGCGTTCGCACCCTGTTCAACACCAGCAAAGCCATTAGCGAGAGACATCTGCACATCGCCGCAGCAGTTACAAAGCTGCGCACTCAGGTTGTTAATACCGGTCTGAATGCCGTTGATACCACCCATGACAGCAGCCTGATCGAAACCACGCTGCACACCACCATAGCCGCCGTTGCCGTCATTAATCACGACAGGCTGTCCGCCACCAAAGCCATAGCCGTTCTGATTACCCCAATTGCCGGAAGCAAGCAGGATGAAAAGAAGGATAATCCACCAGCCATTTCCGTTATCCCAGCCGCCGCCATTACCGCCGCCACCCTGATACACAGGATAAGGCATACCGCCACCGTAACCAGTAGGGCCGACAAGCATGGTCGCAGGAATCCCGCTGTTCCCTTCGTCAGTCAGAGCCATTCGAAAAACCACCTTTCAGAAAAATAATATATGTCCACATCTTGCCTATGCGCAATCAGCAAGAATGCAGCCTTTAACAGTCAAATCATTTAAGCATTTTCTGCAGAGCGTTTGCCATCTGCACAGCACGATTATATTGATCCTGAGAAACCTTGCCGGAATTCAAAAGCTGTTGCACCTGCTGTTTCGGATCGCCGTGAAAACCCTGCTTGAACTGCTGAAACTGCTGCAGGATATTCCCGATGTTTCCTAGTCCGTTTGGCATTGATCCACCAAGCATGTTATAAAGCGGATTACTCATCTGCGTTCACCTCTCTTTTAGCCCTTCCGGCAGACTTCTTCGTAAATCCCTCAAAATCGCCCCGTAGAGCTTCAATCTGTTGAGCAAGTGTATTTACTTCATCTTTGGTCGCAAACGTCTCAGGGGCGCTATTAGACCCGAAAGAAACGCTATTCTGCGGCATCTCTCGAATTGTATAGTCAAGAGTCTTGATAGACGGCATGCCGGATGCATCTGCAGACTTGATGTAGATTGTCTGCTTTTCGCTATCCCATAGCTGTACAGTTGTGTTAGGTGCTACAAGATAGCTTTTTGCGCCAGCTTCGCCCTGTACCCAAATGATTCCGCTTGTCATCTGCTGACCGCTAACAGGCTGCTGTGCTGTCTGCTGAACGGGACTCGGCTGCACTTGCTGTGCAGGAACGTACTGCGGGTAATACGGCTGATAGCTAGCAGGAAAGTACGAATTGTAAGGCATTTTTTAATCCTCCCTTTTATGCCAATAGTATTGCGGAATTTCGTTAGAGCTATCCCACGAATCAAAAAGTATGCCGTCAATAACAGTCGCTACATGGTTTCCGAATCCTAGGACATACACGCCGTCCGGATTGTCTCTGCAGAAATCATCTGCTGTATAGCAATCCGGACAGTCGTTAGATATTTCTGACCTGTAGAAACCATGCTGTCGGAGAACACTTCCCCATACGCTGTTACTTGACGGCATATCGCCCATAGCAAACCCATTAGCAGCGATCAAAGTATAAGCCTTCTCCCAATCAACGCCGAGAGCTTTTGCAATCGCTCTGACTGCACAATCTCCGACCGACCTTCCGGCAGGATTAGGGTTATACTTTTGCCAACTCATTTAAGATCGTCTACCTCAGCCGGTTCGCCGTTATCAGTATGATCTTCAATAGAGTAAAACACTTGTCCATCGTCCACATGCGCAGCATCCGCCAGACCTTCACCAATGATGTACGCGATCACGCTAGCACCAGCCATGATTACGCCAGAAACAGTCTCGACAGTCTGAGCGTCAATTTTGAACGCAAGCATAATGCCCGTAACCAGTCCGATAACAGCCATCCAGAATTTCCGGCTTGTCAGTTTTGCTTTCCAATCAATCATTTGTTTTACCTCCCTTTCAAATCTCTGATTTCATGCTCTGCTTCATTCATTCGCCCTTCAAGAGCAAACGTCCGTTCAACAATCTGATTATGCTTGTTAACCTTTTCCTCAAGCTGTTTCAACCTGTATTCGATTAGTTTCTGACTGGTTACAATGCCTAGAATACTGCCGATTGCCGTTCCTGCAAGCGACAGCAGAGCAACAATTACCGTCTCGCTCACTTGTTATCACCCTTCTGCCGCAAATGTTGCACTAGGATACTTTGCTAATATGTCCTGCAATTCCTGCCTGTGCAGATGATCTATAGTCACTGTGTATAGCGGCTCATTCTCTGTATCACTATAGAGCATCGCCCATGTTTCCGGCCCGACAATCCCATCTGGCGTTAGTCCGTTATCCTGCTGAAATGCTTTCACTGCTGCAAGTGTTTTCTTTCCGAAAATGCCATCTACAGCACCGCACTTATAGCCATGTTCATCAAGAATTGTCTGAATTTCCTCGACATCCCGTCCACGGTCACCCTTGCGAACGATTCTCTTAGGCTTTGGGTATTTCTGCCGGATTTCTGCGATTTCCTCAAGCGTATATAATCCTCTAGGAATAGCATACTGAGTCCATCGCTTGTCAAGGTTTTTCCTCTGCACACCGACAGAGCATTCAAGCGTCTCGCCATTGCCGATGTACAGTCCTGTATGATCCTTCCTGCTGCCATTGGCTACAAAGATACAGCATACGCATTCAGGCATATCGGCAATATCGCCCTTCTCAAGCCAATTAGCATCCGTATTGTATTGGCTTGTTGCTCCCTGTCCGTCAATGCTGATTCCCGCTTGCTCTAGACACCAATGCGTGTAACCACGGCAATCGAACATCCTGTCTCCCTGATATTTGCAGCCATCGCAGGAAGATTTAGAGCCATTCAGAACTTGACATTTACTTGCAATTGTCGGATGGTCGCTTCTAGCTCTGCGCTTGCGATTAGACGGTATGCAGAACTCACCCCATGCGCCAAAAACATAAGGCGAGCCAACTTGACTATTAGCTGCTTCAATGACTTCTAGCGGCTTTTCATTCAAGTTGACTCACCTTCTTTCGCATCTTTTTACACGCAGATTTTACCACCGCAGACAGGTCATGTCAACGACTGCAGAAAGCACATCTGATACCTAACTATTTTTCGTTGCTGTGTTCTGCATCTTCAAGCAGATTCACGCCATCATCATCGTCGGGCGGGTGCATCCACTTTTCGTACCGCTCCCAGCGCTCTGCCCTGCGGTTGAGCTCCACCGCCCCCGCGTAGATCAGAACGGCGGAAAAGGTCAGAACCAGGAAAACCGCCAGCACCGTCATGCCGCCGCCTCCTCTCTGCATCACCGGAACATCATGGTATGGTACATATCAGACGCAATGGATTTCATCGCGGATTGTGACGGGTGCAGGCCGTCAATCAGGATGCCCTTGATGTTGAACACGTTGATGGTGCAACCCTGCGACATGACTACGTGCCGGATGTCGTACCGGTCGCACACGGACTCCATTGCGTCAATGAGCTGCTGGAGCGAGTAGGATGTCCCGCCGAAATCGTAACCCAGCGCATAGTGCGTGGAAGCGTCTCCGTAGAGCGTTTTCGATGACCCGGCAGAATCCCGGTATTGTCCCCATGTGTTCAGCGGGCTGTAAACAATCACCTTTGCGAGAGGGTTGTCCGTGTAGATTTTCTCCAGTACGCGGATCATGTTGCCGATGACCGTCCCCACCTGTGCGTCTGCAAGCGTCCCAAGCGGCGACTTCTGAATGTAGTCATTCACGCCGAAGCAGAGGGCAACGAAATCGTAGCCGCTGAAATCGGTAGCCTGTGCTACAGTCCACGCATTGCCAAGACTGCGTGAATCTGCCACCCACCCGGTACCGCGTCTCGCGACGTTGTCCATCGGGATTCCGCAATAGAGTGACAACCAGTCAGAAATCCGCATGGGAGCCGCTGTCTGGGCGATGTTGGAGTAGAGGTCGTCCGCGTTCTTCCGGCTCGATCCGTCCCAGTACGACCAGAATCCGAAGGAGATGGAGTCCCCCAGCACAATCCCACGCCGGACTGTCTGCACATTCAGCGCGGAAACCACGCTTTTCACCGCCGTCTGCACATATCCGGCAATATTGCACGCTTTTGTGTCCTGTAGTTTGACGAACGTGAACGATACGCGGAAGTATGCGGCATCTGCCGGGATCGAACTGACGTTATAGGACTGGATGTCAGGGCCGCCCATGCGGGTGATGAAGGTCTTGGACGCGTTGTAAAAGAAGACGTAAGTATAATAGTGTGCGGCGCCGGAAGTGTCAGCATCCTCCGGCCGATCATACGACACCGTGATTCCTTGAACATCATCGCCGATTTCGATGTATTCAGCCGTCCTGCAGGAGGATTTGGTGTAATACGCTGCATCGACAGTCGTCCCGTTAACGTCCGCGCCGGAGGAGTTGATCGCGCCGGGAACGAGGTGAAACTCATACTGCCGGGCCGTCTCCTCCATTTGTCCCATATCCAGCCCTGCCGCCCAGATGTTCTCCCGCGCCTGTGCCATCTGCGCGGCTGTCAGGCTTTGGGCGGTGTCGTAGCGCACTGCAGAGGATGCCGCCGCCCTTGCATCTGCTGCAGCATCTCTGCATTCATCGATCTGTTCAAGCAGTTCTTCCAGACTAGGCACAACATCGCCGCTATCAATCATCTCGCCGCTTGTAGACCGCTGCACAACACCAACGCCAGAATACACGCAGATTGCTTCATCGTCAGCAGTAGCAAAGATTGACAACTGGAACCGCCCAGGAACATTGTAGCAGTCTTGATGCAGAGTAACAACAGCTTCACCGTTGACAAGCTCTGCATATCCTTCCGACAGCAGGATAGTAGTGTCGTTTGATCTGATAAATCTAGCAGAGACATTGCCTGTTAGCTCTACAGCCTGTCCGCCCCTGATTGCACTAATGATGAACTTGTGCGCTTTAGACTCGCCGCCAAAAACGACACCAGTTAGCGAATCGGGTTTCTGCAGTCCATCAAGATTGGCAATCCTGCGAATTTCAATGGTCGGCATCCGAATCTTCACCTTCTTTCACATCTACAGATACGGCAGATTCTCTTTCCGCTAGCTCATTGCGCAATCTTTCAAGCGCAATCATTGATCCTAGCAGCATATCGAGGTTCTGTCTGCCTGAAACGCTAACTTTGTTTAGCGTCCTGATAACAGTGTCAACAGTATTAGTCATGTCCATAGCTTTCACCCCTTGAACATTATACCGCAATTTCCTGAAACGCTCAATATCAAATTGCATTACTGCTTCTTGCTTAGTATGAAATCACCATGTAGTAGTACTGTGTTGCTGTACCTGCGGTTACCTTGAACTCCCACGTTCCCCTTGATCCGCTTGCGAACGTCTTTAGGAACTTTGAACCGGGCCGTGCGCTGGTGACGCTGGTTGGCGTAGTCGCTGATATCGTAGGTGTTTCGCCTGTGTATGTTCCCGTCACACCGAAGATATTGACGCCGCTTTTGATGTTTCCAGCAGTCAAGTCGCTGTCTGATACGATGTACCTTGCAAGCTGAACACCGGACGTGCTTTCCTTCCTGAGATATACAGTTCTGCTCCCTGCTGAACCAGTCAGATATAGCGTCTGTGACTTTGACTCGCCATTGCTTGCGCTTACTGTGAATGTGTTTGATTCACTCGTCGTTGTGGTTCCCCATGTCGGGTCATTCAGCGTAACAGTCGCGGAAGTGTATCCCTTTGCAGCAATCACAGTTCCGGTTGCGCTGTCCCCCCATCTTGCCTCGACCCTGTTCTGCGATGCGTTGTCCACCAAGTATACCCGCGTGCTTAGCACAAGATTCCCGGCAACACTGTAGTCATCATGATACACCATAGCATCGAAATTGGAGTAGTTCGCGCCGCCCGGACTGTGCGTGAGGTACACCTTTGTGGATTTCCGCCCAACCTGTGAACCGTTCTGTGTGGCTGTGACGGTGTATGTATCGCCACTCCACCCGTCACTCAGTGTAGTGGCTCTGCTAAAAGTTGTGTTAGGTATGTCAGTCCATGTCGTGGTTCCGGTTTCGTCAACGGTCTGTTTCTGGATTTTGTACTGGTTGTTGCCAGCATCCACGACCCGGATCGTGCCAATCGCGTCTTTTTCGAGACAGTATCTGTCAACCTCGTTGCTTGCATAGATATCGTCCGAGTAAACGGCATCCGACGAAATACTGCCTGCGCCGCTAATTGAGCCAGCGTCCACCATTGTGATGTTGCCGAACGATCCACTTACCGCACTAATGAACCATCCCTGTTGATTCTGCGTGATCAACGTACCGTAGATTTCGATTTTGTCCGCGTCTATCCTCACGCTGCTTGTGTCATCATTGATCGCGGTCATGATGCTTGCCGCCCTGATGACGTTGCCGCCGCTTCGTTCCTCCACCACCAGGCCGATCTTGTTATCTGTCTGCGTGATCCTGCTAGACAGCGAACCTTCCGCGCCAGTTGCCCGTGCAACTTCCTGAGTAATGCTGTTAGCATTCTGCGTGATTTGGCTGTATAGTGTTTCGCTTTCCCCTAGGCTGTTAATCCCTGTCTTTGAAACAACGTTCTGAATGCTGCTGCTGTTTAGCACAATCTGCCCGTACGCAGTCAATGTGCCTTGTCCCATTTCGTCCCATTGTGTATCAGTAGCAAGCAGCCGGAAATATTCATCTGACTGTTCGAACTTCGTTTCGTAACGCTTGTTCTGCTTTTGTATGGTTTTTGTGTTACCTCTGCCGCCACGAGCAATCTGTGCAACGGAGATGCTCAAGTCAGGCTTTGCATTGGCAAGGGAAATCATGACCTGTTCAGGAAATTCGAGCAAATCAGGATAAGACTTGCTGACGATAACCTCTGATTCAGTGACATTCAGCCATGGAATAGCACATCTGCAGACAGTACCAATCTCGAACCTGTCAAGCGCAAGCCCGGTGATCTGTGCAAGCTCTACACCAGAAATTTCAATGCTGACTTTGGGGTGATCATGCGCATCAAGATAGGCTTGTGCAATGGCTAGTTTCTGCACAGCAGACAAGCCGTCATTCAGCATCTGTTCTTCTTCGTGAAGGCCGTAAACAGAAATATTGCTGCTATCAAGATGCCCACCGGGAAGCCCGTCTGAATAAAGTCTGGTGCAGATATCATTCCCGCTATAGTCAATCGTACAGCTTTCAAGATTCCTGCTTAGTCGCACTTCACTTTCAGCAAGCGCCGGCCTTGCGAGAATGTCAACAGTCCAATCAGGATTAAACGCAAGCATGTACTGCGGGATTGACGGCATAATACTAGTAATAGCATCAAGCAGATTCATGCCGCCAAGGTCAATATAGATTGTGCTAGTAGCTTGCACAGTTCCGACAGTCCATTCCTGCTGAAATCCGAGAATGTAAGTCAACAGGCTAGCAATCGTTTCTTTCTTTCTGACCTCTCCGGGGATTATGTAGTTTTCAAGAGTGCATGCACAATGTTCAAGGGATACAGACTGACTACCCGTGCTAACATCTGTCGAAACACCTTTGACAATATAGATTTCTCCGTTGTCATCTGGTGTATAGATCATAACTCGATCATAGTTATTAAGTGTTTCTTCCGGTGTTAGCTCCATGCTTGCAGTAGACAGAGGATCAAGCTGCTTATTGACAGACAGCGACACGGGATGCAGCCTTTTAACCTCTGTGCCGCCGCTGTCAATCATAACAGGATACTTAATCATGCTCATACATATACACCCCGCACATAGTATTTGCAGACAGATGCACCACTAGCAGAATAGCCAAAGCTGTTTTCTCCAATCTCTGCAACAAGATCATCGCTGCTGGCGGCTGTACGCAGATGAAGCAGAGATGTACCGTTGCAGGAAATGCCGAGAATGTGGTGATTAGCAGAGTAATCAACAATGATTTCATCGCCAGCAGAAACAGTCAGATTTTCTAGTCTAATCATAGTGCTTCCGACATTCATCTGCAGCCATGTCAGAGCATCTGTAGCAGTGATCTTTGCTGTGATATCCGAGCGTTTTACTCCGGCTAGATATCCTGTCTTTGTCTGCCCGTTGCTGCACTCTATAACAGCAGGATCATCGTCAAGCCAATAGGGATAATCATATGCAGCAAACTTCAGCGATACGGTATCAGTCCATTTTGTAACGCTCTTGATTACAGGATACTGCGAACAGCGAACGTAGATTTTTTGATTCGGTCTGTCAGATGCTTTCAGCCATCCACCAGCAGAGCACCACCGCATTACAGCCTGCGCAAGTGTCTGTCTTGCAGATGTGAAATAGTGACGCTGCATAAATGTAACCGTAATGACATTCTGTCCGATGCTGTCAGTATCAGCAGAATACGAACCATCTCTACCAGCAAGCTTTGCTGTATGTCTTTCCGGTGATACTGCAGAATAGGCAATGTCCGTGATGTAGATTCCCGGATCAATCTCTGTCAGTGCGACATCGTTTAACCAGACTTCATTTCTTCCATTCATGTCGCATACCTTCTTCCGACTTGCTGATTGTAGATTGTTCTGCTGACCTGTCCGGCTACAAGAGTACCAACCGACTTGCCGTCCATGTTGACTGAGATGCCGGAGACAGCTTCCGCAACAGCACTTGCAACTGTGCTATAAAGCTGTTCTGCGTTAAACCCGCTATTCTGCCGCCATTCACGGCTCTGATTCTGGTTAAGCACAGCTTCGCCGCGATGCAAGCTAGCTCTATAACCATCATAAGGAACGTAATTCAGACCGCTTGCTCTAGGAATCCACTCAAAGCTATTAGTCCCGGTGTTGTAATACATTCCCTGAGAACTAAGCCATGCACTAGCATCAGCATCCGACATGTTGGATACCTGACGCATAACGCCTTCTTGATCCGGTCTGCTGCCATTACCAGTAGGCGATACAGTGCTTCCGCTGTCAAAAAAGCTAACAACAACCTTAATTCCGTTAGTCACCCAGTCATAAATAGTTTCAATCCACTTTGAAACAGTAGCGCCAATATTCAGACCGATTTCTGTAGTTGTGTTATCAATCCATTCACCGATCTTGCTAATCCAATCAGCAACAGTTGCACCAAAGTCGACAACAGCACCCAACCCAACGCCGCGCAGCCATTCTGCAATCTTCTTGATCCATCCATCAACAGCAGACGTAAACTTCAACGCAAGGTCTTTGAAAGTAATCTTGCCGGACAGCCAATCACCAATAGTCTGCGTCCATTCATCAACCGTAGATTGCCATGCAACAGCGATTTTATGTGCAGTATCGCCAACCCATTCCTTTACAGTAGTGATTGCGTTCTGCACATCCTGCCATTTGTTCTGCACCCAATCAATGATAACATCAAAAGACGGGATATTGGTTCCGAAAACTGCGTTGATTTGGTCAATAATAAGGTTGCCGAGATTTGTTACAATGCTCTTGAGTCCTTCCCAGATGGTATTGACGATTGACGGCAGCTTTTCAATTAGCACAGGCAGTGCATTAACAACACCGTTCGTAATTCCTGTAATGATATTGACAGCGATTCCGACAACCTCGTCCGCATTCTCAAACAGTCCATTGACAGCACCAACGATGAAATCAACAAGTCCGGGAATCAGGCTAGAAATTTCCTGATTGATTGTGCTGAAAACTCCCGACCAATCACCAGTGACAAAAGCATCTTCTACAGCATTAGAAATCCTGCCTAGTGCATTAGCTGCAGCAATCAATCCTGTAGTGAACGCAGGAAGAAGTTGCGCACCAAACTTATTTTTCAATGCTCCCCACACCGCATTCAGGTCATCAAGAGCATCGCCAAACGCAACGGATGCGTCAACATCCTCATCAGACATGATCAACCCTAGATCATGCGCTCTTTGCCGCAGTTCATCTACAGAGTCAGCAGAGCTATTAAGCAGCGGCATAAGGCTTTGCGCATTCCGACCTAGAAGCTGCATAGCAAGACGGGATTTCTCTGCACCCGGAGGAAGTTTCTGCAGTGCTTTAACGATTTCCTCGAACTGCTCTTCCGGTGACAAGCTCTGCAGATGTGCTGCAGACAGTCCAAGCGTAGACAGGGCGGAAGCAGTTTCGGCGGAATTGCCGCTAATGGCCTCGTTCATGGTGCGCATAGCCATGCCGAGAGAATCAATGTCCGCACCACTCTGCCGCAGGATATAATCCCATTCCTGATAGCCCTTCCGGCTCATCCCGAGCGCTTGACTCTGCTTATCAATTCTGTCGCCAGCTTGACTTGTCGTTTTAGCCAAATCCCAAACAGCAGATGCAACCTTTTTGATAGCTGCCGCAGTTGCAAGACCTTTCAGAATCTTCTTAACCTTCTCGAAATAGCCGCCCAGATTGTCTGAAAGATTTTTGCCTGTGCTGTCAGCACTTTTTGCATCTTGATCAAACTGCTGTTTGTCAAGCACAAGCCGCCCGACAAGGCGAAAAATTTCAAGCATCCTGTTCTGCAATCTCCCTTCTTCCTAGCCTGTCAATCAAGCTGTTTACAATGTCTTTCGATGTGCGCTTGTCAACTGGTTTAGGATTAATATAATCGCTGTAAGCCGGTATTGGATATTCCTCGCTGCACAGCATTTTTCCAACCGACCATAATACAGTAGCACAGTATTCTTTCCATTTTGCTTCTTGCTGCTGATACTTAAGCATTGCAGACAAGTGCCGCACTCCGTGATAGCCATGAATAGACAGTGTAACAATGATTTGATCTACATCAATGTTAACTTGTCTGGCTATCACAATGAACCGAAAAAATCGACAAGGTCACTGTCAAACGACTCTTTGAAATCCCTGATAGTCTGCGTAAAAGGCTGCTTTGCGAATTCGTCTGCAGTCTTTCCAGTCAATGCCGCAAGCACAGCATAAACCTCGTGTCGATGGTTTTCAAGCAGGATGGAAAGCACAGGAAGCAGATTGTCAGCGATGAATTCAAACGGCTTGTCAGAACCGTTAGCCATCCCTCCAAGTTTCTGCACAACAGCGTCATCATGCATGATGCTAGCCGCTGGTTCCGTGATCTTGATAATTACGTCTGCAGCCTGATCGGTAGTCATCTGAGAAATCTTCATGATTTTTTACCTCCCTAAAATCATAGGGGAGAACAAGCGATTTCAAGTTTCTGCCTGTTCTCCCCTCCAACTATTGTTTCTGATTAGCTAGCCTTATCGAAGAAAATCACCTCAAAAGGCGCATAATCATAATCCTCGACAGCACTCTGGTAAGCGTGGAACTCGAACGGGATCGTGCCCTCGCCCTTGTCCGTGAAGGTCATCGTCATTCCGTTGTTATTCAGTGCATTTTTCAGAGCGATCAGCACCAGACCACCACTGGACATCTCGCCAACCCATACAAGGGAATCAATATAATCCGTGTCCTGAATGGCAGTATGCATCTTGATTGTCGTTTTCTTCCCGGACGTTGTAGCTTCACCAGTAGCAAGAATCTTTGCAAAGATTGCAGGCCGGATTTCCACAAGCGTACCAGTAAGCTGTGCGTCTACAGAGTCCACAAACGCACCGCCCTTGAACCGATAACGCTTGCCATCCACATCCGGCTCCCGAATCTCACTGGTAGCAACAAAAGTACCACCGCCACGAGTAGCGCCAAGCACCTTCGTATCATCCGCAAGTGCTGCCACAAGCGCAGTTCTAAGGGCTGTAGCGTCATTATACGTAGAGTAGTCAAAGCCAATCAGGAAAGCACCGGCATTAAGCTGCAGATTCTGAAAGGTTTCAGTCCTGCAAGGCGTAACCATACCCGCAACTGGCATTGATTTTTCACATCCTTTCAATCATCAATCACAGATGATAGCAGTTAATCTGAAAACTGAGATATGCGTACCTGTTTTCAGGATTCGCATCGATCATAAGCTGTACAAATGGCGTTGACGGTCTGAGAACCACATAACCACCATCGCAATCAATCCTAACGCCAGACCCGACAGCAGTCTTGATTTCATCGACCTTTGCAAGCAGCGCAGCATTGCTTGTATCCCTGTACCAAACTTGCGCATAGTGCGTACCAGCGGACAGCGGCTCAGTCTCCACAAGACTATACGTGATATATGGCGTTGTGATTTCATCCGGGATGCTGCTAACGGTGTAAGCAGGAAGGTCAAATCCGTTCCAGAACTCGTTTAACGCTCTAGCAGTATTAATCAAGCAAGCTCCCACCTTTCGGCAGTTACCTGTCCGATCTGAAATGTTGCAACAGACGGAGTTTCACTGTCTCTTGTGTTGCTGGTTACCCTGAACGTTTCTTTATCGCTCAGCCGCCGGAAAACATCGTGATACTGCAGAGAGATTCCCTTGTCAACAGTCACCGTATAAAGCTCCGTAACGCCTTGTTTTTCTGCAATGGTAGCTTCAAGACTGTTATTCTTAATCACAGCAGCCCGGAACGGTGCGCCGTCAACCCATTTGTGCGTGAATCCGCCTAGACCGTCAGGAACAGTCTTTTTGTCAAGCATGACGCAGTCATCCATCATGACATCAATTAACGACATCTGCAGTCACCTCACGCAATCCTGCGATATGCATTCAGTCTGGACTTGAATACGTCTTGCCAACCTAGGACACCACCAGCATTAGCGCCGCTCCCAGTCGCTTTGGTGTAGCTATACCCGCCGAAGCTTTCAGATGTGTAAGGACTATCAAGCACAGTCTGATTCTTGTCTTTCCATGCAGCAATATCCTTTACAATACTCAGGAAGTTGACGGGAACCGCCATAGCAGTAATCGTCCCTGTAAAGGTTTCCGATTTCAGCACAACACCCGCAACACCATCGTCATCATAGATTCGCCCATCCTGATACGTATAAATGCCATCATTCAAGGCAGAACCACGAATGCGGAACCGCTGACCGTTAGCAAGCAAATCGGAAATCCCTTCAACAGTTCCATCGCTGATAACGAATGCACCTTCATACAGTCCGTGCTCGAAGTAGTTATGCACAAAATCGCAAACCTCAGTCAGCATTTTTCACAACCCGCTTTCTGGTGACTTTCTGCACAGGCTTATCAGGCTTTTGTTTGTCCTCTTTGATCTGCTCGATTACTGCAAATCCACGCCGATTGTCGCTTGATGCCAACTCTTCAATGCGCTTTTCGTCAGGGTGGAATCCCTCCCGAGGGAACATGTCCCCCGGGAGATATTCCCGGCAGTCATCTTGCAAATCGTAGAACTGCTGAATCACCCTGTAAAGCATTAAGTGCCGCTGACGGTGATGTTGGCGATACCGTCCAGATACTCCGCCCACAGCGCCATGCCCATAAGAGCAAAGGACTCGCCGACAGCAGTGCTATAGTTACCCTGCGCATGGAAGCCGATCAGGTTGGTTTCGCCCTGCACAGTATAATTCAGGCCGAGCCGAGCAAACTCGCTATCACCCGGATCAACGTAGTACAGGTCAATGTTCTCGACCGGAGTAGCAAGCACCTTGTTCCGAGCAATCTGCGCAGCAGGAAGCAGGAACAGCGTCTTATAGCCCATGAAATTCTGAATGTAGCTCAGACCGAAAGCAGTCTGCACAGTGATATCAGCAGCACCCAGATAATCATAAGCATCGAGGATGTTAGCAAAGCCGACAACTTCGGAGACATCTTTCTGAATAGTAGCAAACTTGTTCAGCACTTCGCCCTGCGCCTTTGCAAGCGCAGCCTGCCACGTAGCAGCAGCACCAGTCAGCGAACCCGTGCCAAGGAAAGTATAGAACTTGCCGAGAACAACATTCTGCAGCCTAGTCAGGAAAGCATCGTCGCTCTTTTCAACAGCAATTTCAGCACCGTACTTGTTGACATCCTCAATCGGCACAGCCTTCGCATACTTCTCAATCGTAAGATCGGCTTTAGCACTCTGAGTGATAGTAGCCTTGCTGTAAGGGATCACGTTGCCGGGGCCGACAGCGCCGGGCTCAAGAGCAACATCAGCAGTGTAAGCGACAAGCTGAGTTCCCGGAGCTTTCCGAATCGGGCGCGTGATGCCGAGGATGTTGCGCAGAGCTTCCCAGTTATCGCCAAACCGGGTCACGAAGTCAACTTCACGAGCAGTAACAGCAGTCGCACCAGTGCCATAGCTGTTAGGAAGGGAATCGCGGGGTCTAGCCAGAGTTTCAACGTTGGTAGCAGCCATTTTTCATTTCTCCTTTATCTAAGCAATTCGGGATGCTCAGACAACGCTTTCTGTCGATCAGCAGTAGACATCTTATAACGCCCGTGTTCATCTCTGGCGTAAATGTCTGCCCGTGTCATGGTAGCGTTGCCGTGGCTTTCGGGCGGTGTCTCAACGGTCGTTCCTTTAGTGCCGGAAGTCTGAATGAACGCACTCCAATCAGATTTAATGCTTTCAGACAGTCTTTCCGCATTCACCAGTTTACCAGAATCATCGAGTTCTTCACCGGACAGGTCAGTGATTTTCAGGATCGCGTCAATGCGCTTACCGTCAACGTTGGCATCTTTCAGCAACTGAGTATAAGCAGCCTTGACCTTTTCCGCCTTCTCCCGATTAACGGTTTCAGTCTTGAAATCATCAAAGGTCTTTTTCAGCGTCTCATACTTGTTTTTCCAATCATCACCGTTGTTAGCCTGTAGAGCATCCAACTTCTTTTGAACCTCCACAAGCTTTTCAGCATCCGCCTTGTATTGATCCCGCGCTTCTTTCAACCCGTTAACCGTGTTAGCATGTTCTTCGATGATTGCGCTAACCTGTTCGTCAGTCAAACCCATGCCTTTAAGGAAACTCCGAGTAACCGCCATGATATGCACCTTCCTTTTCTTCGGGCGGTGTTCTTCCCGCCAGTGCTGTAAACATTAGGTGATTTCTTCCACCTAGCGTCAATATACCGCATCTGCAGAATCTTGTCAACTACGAAAAAGTTACAAAGTAACGGAAGTTACAGCAAAAACATATACCCTATATAGAGAAAAATTTTTTTCTTGAAAAAATAAAAAAATGCGCCTATATAAGAAAAGATAGTGTAACTTTGTAACTTTGTAACTTACTCTTATACATCCTTATAAATCAATGCTTTCAGAAAATTGAAAAGGTAACAGTTTTAAATCTGCTTTTGTAACTCTGTTACCAGACAAAAGGGAAAAGCCGCCATTGCTGACGGCTTAAAATGCTGATTATTACTTGATCTCGCTCAATTCCTGTGCTAACACTTGTCTATATTCGTCCGCATGTCCTTCTACCGCTGGCCTAAGAAACGGATGTGGAGGATAGCCGCTAGTCGTATACCAGTTCCCTTTTTCGTCTTTGTACTTCCACTGCACAGACTTTCCGCCGCCACCCTCTGCAAACTTTCCTGTGCCTAGCTCGATGAACGGTGCATAAAAGACGTTGGTTCCGACAACAACGACAGTACCAGAATCATTGCCTTTGGGAATTGTCCCGCTATAAGAACCGCTGCCGCTTCCTCGATCTGCCTTGTATGAGCTAATGGAAGTCTTGCCGCCCTCGATGCCGTGCGTGATAGAGTTTCTGAGCAAGCCTGTATCAACGTTCCCGTTATCAGTAATGTTTTCCTTTGCTTTGCTCTCTATCATGCCGCCGATGATTTCTGCAGCCCGCTCAACTGCTTTTTCTGTAGCACTAAGGACATTGCCGAGATTGCTGCTGAATTCCACACCGTCTGAATTAGGCATTGCGATTCACCGCCTTAATAGAAATCACCATTTTTGATCTTTTCTTGAGCTTCGCGAAGTATTCCTTTGTCTTTATCCAAATGCGGTGACAATCCTTTAACCGTATTATCATCGATGTAAAGTGCTTGCGGAAACATTTGGCCTAGGAAAACCCATCCGCCGCGAACGTTTACACAGTAGTCTATTTTGCTTCTTCCAAGATATTTTATAGCCTTTTTGTACGCTTCTGATACATTCATTTATTTCACCGCCTTTTTATCGCACCCAATTGTCAGGTATAACCTTAAGCCTTTTGCCATCAGTTCTGTACAATGCAACTCTTACGGTGTGTTCATCCTCTAACGCTCCACCGTATATTCTGTCTCCTAGACCAGAATACACACTTTCTGTATTTCCAGAATCATCCCACATCAAGCCGATCTGACTGTCGATAATCGTAAAGTGTCCATCTTTTACAATTGCGTTAAACGCATGTCCTGCAATGCCGCCCTCTCTGTCAATCACAATAATTGCACGAGAACCTTCACCCCATGAAAGCATCTGTTGTCTAACAGCAACAGTGTTTGAATGTCCGCGACCGTTTATATCAAGCTCCGCTTTTCCAAACATCCATCTAATTTGAGCTTCCGCACCAAGACCACCTTCCGGGGCGGCAAGTGCGTGAGCGTCATAACCACGCATTTGAACTTCAAATGCAACAGAACACCTCTGACAATTTACTTGATATTCGTGGCCATCCCAATAGTGCGGATTAACTGCAGAAACTCTATCTCGTATTGGCGTTTGTTCGTCAATTTTGCCGTATTCATACTCAGGATCAAACGTTTTGTCCATCCTGTCCATTGCTTCGGAAATTCTTTTGTCACGTTCTTTTGCAAGTTCGTCTCTTACAGTGAAATACTCTTGACGCTTTTTCTCAATTTCTTCAAGTTTCTGTTCTTTTTGTTCCTCTGTCAGAGATTCATCGGTTCTTACAGCAACCCTTTGCGCAGTAAACCCGCCGCCAAATCTTTCATCAATGACCCTATCACACTCATCGTCATACCATTGCTCGGCGCGCCTTCTTTCCTCTCGATAAATGGTTTCTCTATTTGCCTTTGCTCTTTCGTATTCTTCTCTATTATGCCAAGGCTTTTCCGGCTCTGCTTCTTTGCTAGGCTGTTTTCCTCTCTGCTTTTCTTTTTCTTCTTTCAACTGCCGTTTCCGTTCTTCTTTCCATTCCTGAAAGCTCTGTGTCCTGTCTGGCGTTGTCCTCTGATACTTAGGATAAACATAAGTCAAAGCACATCTGCAGTTATACACAAGCTCTGGTGGTGCTGTCGGATCACCGGGATAATCAATCGTCATGCCGTCAACTTCAAATGGCTTGTCAATGTCTCTTTCCTGCCCGTCAAGATATGCATGCGTATCACGGACTCGATGATCTTTAGCAGCAAGCCATTTCTTTTTTACTTGTATTCCCATTTCCTGTGTTTCATGCAGTCTTTCAATGCGTCCGGCATTCTGTGCGCCAGTAACAGCAGTTCTAGCAAAAAGATTCATCTTGCTCGCATTACTAGTTGCAAGCTCGCTAGTTAGCCGTCTGCCAATGTCATACACAGATTCACCCTGAATGATTCCATGAGTAACAGCGTTGTTTACCCGGCGATAATTCCACTTGTAGTCTTTAGGTTCGTCAATCTTCCATTCAGGAAGCATTTGCGGATTTTCCCTTGTCAGCTTCCTAACAGTCCGATCATCATACAGATTGAAAGCAACGCTGCCGCCCAAATCCTGCTCGATCTGGTAAGCTGTAAAGTTGGCTGCTTCGGTGAAAACATCCCGTCTAGTTCCGGACAGGATTTGTCTAGCCTTTTCATCTGCATTCGTATAGATTGCAGTCAGGTCAGCAAGCTTTTGTTCCCATTGCTTACCCTGAAAGACCTGTCCACGCAGCCACGACTTGTATTGCGCTTCCGTGATCCTTCCTGCTGCTACATCTGCTAAAAGCTGCTTGCTCTTTGCTTCACTCTTTTCTGTGAAGTCCTTTAGCTTTTCCCTAGCTTCCTTTGCAGCTTGACTGTAAATCCGCTTGACCTTCTTTGCGTATGCTGTTTCCTGTGCTGCAGTATATCTGTCGATATGATCCGGCAAAACCTATCACCTCCGTAAACATGCCTAAATCGCGTTTTAAGGCTTTGTCGCTCTCAGATGAATAAATACCCATCCAAGAGCGACAAACGCCTTACAAGCCCGTTTTTGACGGTTTAAACGCTATTCTGGTTATCTTCTTCGTTCTCTGCTGTGTTTTCCTGTTCAGAGGAATCAATCTCGAACCTGTCGGAAGTGTCCTCGACATTCTTTTTAGTCAGGATGTTTGCGACCTCGTCAACGGAGATGTTAGGCAGTTTCTGCAGCACTGTTTCCTCGTCCAGATACTGTGCTTCCATCATGACCATTTGTACCTGCTCCATCTGGTTAGAAATCCTGTTCCGCTTGAAAATGGGCGTATCCTCAATACCCATCAACGCTAACACTTGCTGACAGAATCGGATGATTTGAAATTCAAAGTCATCAGCATTTTCATCAAGCGGCTGATAAGCCGCATCAATGTGGTCATTAGTCGCACCAGCAGCAATCGTATGAACATCCAAACCGCCGAAATCCTCATAAATTCCCGCCCTTATTCCGTCAAGATATGTCTGCCTAGCCTGAAAAGGAATTTCCTGTGTATAAGGTGTAACACCGCTGTTATCAGTATCAGCAACGGCGATGTGCTGAATTTTCAGCCTGTCACGGAATCGAGCAAGCTCTGCTTCCGTCATGCCGCTGCAGTTAGACAGAATCCAATAAATTTGTGCGCAGTCGGTCAAGTCATTAGCAAAGCCGGAGCGAATAAGATCGTAGCTGTCAATAGCTCTCTGCATGCCCACAAGCGTTGATTGATGCAGCTTACTTCCCCACAACGGAATGATAGGCAGAGAAACATAGTTTTCGCCGCCGACAACTTCCACTCCGTCAGCTTCCGTATATGTGTATTTCTGCTTATAAGGTCGCTTGTCATCTACAATTTCAAAGCGCATAGTGCCGCCGTGACGGTTGCCTTTGAAACTGGTAATTCCATCTTCTTCATACAGCTTTGCTGTCATCGGCTTGTCTTTATCCAACTGCCAGAAACGAATACCAGCCCGAAGCGCACCTGTTTCTTCATCCCACAGCGGAACGAACTCAGTCAGCGGGAAAACGTACAGCGTGTCGAAGTTCCAGAATCCAAAGGAAACGCCATGGATCAACGCCTTATATGCAGCATCCTTCAAGGCCGTATCGAAATCCTGTCCGAGAATCTCTTTTGTTCTGTCGACCGTCTGTTCTGCGCCATTGACAGAAACTCTTTCTTTGTGCTCTGTGAAGGATACGCCATTGCCGAGACTGTACATGCAACGCTGCGTATTCAGCCGATGAAAGAAGTTAGAAGCAATCTTGTTGTTCGCTGCTGTGAAGTCAACAACGGTTGATCCTGTGCTTGTGAAGATCGTTCTAACATAGTTGTAGATCGTGTCGTTCTTTTGCCTGTCGTAGTTGTCAGCACTAACAGCAATCCGGTATTCCTCAGATGACATGTGCTGGTTAATTGCTTTGCTGACAAAAGACCTGATATCGCCCTTTTCCTCGACAAAATCCTGATAGGTAAGCATTTACGAGTTCCCTTCTTTCTGCAGTCTGAATCCATGTTTACCGCCCGTTTCCGGGTCAATAATCATCCAACTTTCCGGAAGTGTCTTGCACCAGTCAATGAAGCTGTGCCATTCGTCCAATTTGTGGCCTTTCCTCTGCTTGCAAATCTGCCTGAGTGCTGCATAGCTCATCATAACCGTTCGCTTCTGGTTATAGCTTGTCGGCAGTGTCTGTATAATCTGCCACCACCATTTTTTGTCTTTCGTTTCCCTGTAGTTTGCTCTTGCAGTATTCAGACAATTGATGATTCCTTTAAATCCTTCACGATTTCCGATTGTCATGTGTTCAACGCTAAAATCTGCAAGCTCGAATTCCTTATTTGTGATCGTGTGCATTGTACTGCAGGAAAGTTTTTCAACGCCAGCACGGTACGTATCAAACTCTTTCCACCAGTAGAGCGGGGCGGTAATGTCAGCATATACAACAATCATTCTAAGGTGTTTACAATGCTCTGTTCCTGCATCCGCAAGCCGCTTTGACAGGTCATGATCTGCAGCACCGACAGTATACAAGCCATCTGACACGTTGCTATCTGACCGGCTCCAACTGTCATAAGGATTCCGCATTGCATGCAGTGCAGAGGAAATTCCTGCAAGCTCCAAAGTCTCAATTGAAATCATCCGATTCTACCTCCAAACAACGAATTGTAGCTGTCTAGTGATTTCCTGTCAAAGATTCTGCATACGCAAGATGCGCTATCTGGTGCATCGTCATGTTCTGCATCTTCCGTGTAATCCATGATCTGCGCCAGATACTCTGCATCCGTTTCTTTCATCCACACTGCATTGCTCCACCACTTCCTCAGATACATTGCGATTTTCTGGTACTTGTTTTCTTTTTCGTGGTATGTCCTGACGGGAAGATCATTCTTTCTCCGCCGGATTTCCTTTGCTAAGAATCCTTTATCGCCGTTGTCCTCGCAATAGATTGGCGCACACTGCAGACGCTCCACCTCTGATAGGATGCTATCAAGCACCGTGTCAACGTGAGTATGCCACAAACGCCCATACAAGTAAAGAGTATCGCCAATCTTTTTTGCACAGGTAAGCGCAGTGTAGTCCTCGCCGCCATAGGCTGCATCAATGTGCGCAATGCCATCTCTGAGAGGATTGACGGGTTTATCGTCCTCGTATTCCTGCTCGTAAAATACTGGTGCTGTTTCAAACAGAGCGTTTTCGCTTGCTATGTGCCGAAGCTCATAGTTGGCAGCAAACAGCGAAGGACTCATTTTCAGTCGGATTTGCTCTAGCTCAGATTCCGTAATGATCTTCCTGATTTCAGGATGATAGCAGTTATATTGTTCTGCTTCCGGCATGATGGTAAAAGCGTCCTCTTTATGCCACGGCGTCCCGGTGTTAAATATCCTGCCATCTCGGTTTTTAATGTTCTGCAGTTCCTGATAGATTGTCTTTGTTCTGTCTCTCTCTGCTTTGCTGACTCTATCCTGTACATTCACAATGTCATCCGTGAATATCCTGTCAAAGTGCTTGCCTGTCAGGCTTCCGCCAGTGCCGACCCCGATTAGCTGACTTGTGCCACGATTGTCTCTGATTAGGTTTGTGCTGATTTCCATTGATGATTGCGTTGTCAGCTTAAGTTGCACACCGTCATAAATGCAGCTAACCAGATACAGCGTGTGCGGATCTTGCAATATCTTTTGCACTTGCTTTAGGATTTCCCGCACATCGTTATCAGTCTTACGCATGAACATCGTTTTCTTAGTTGGAAGCAGGATGCAGATTAGAGCAAGAGCAATCGAAACGCATGTGCTTTTGTACGTTCCACGGCTTGCCTGTAGCGTGTGATCGCTAGTCCCTCTGAGCATTTCGATAATCCATTTGTTGTGGATATCACCTAGCTTTGTGAAGCCTAGCATTCTGCCGAATTTCGCTGGCCTTGTCAGCAGGAAATCAATTGCCTCGTTCCTAGTCATCTGCAACAACAGCCTTTTCAACCTCTGCAATCACATCCGGGTCAACCTCTGCAATAACAACTTTGTCAACAGGCTTTTGTCCGGCTGTATCCCTGATTACCTCAAAAGCCTTTGTATCACCACGCAGAGCTTTTTCCATCTGGCGCAGTGCTATGCTTTCAGCACCAGACAAGCTGCCGCCGTCCTTTGTTTTATAGTCCCGTTCTAGCAGAGCTTCAAGCGCAAGCCTGATATCCCTTTTCCGCCTTCTCGCTTCTGCAGATGCAATCACGGCCTTCTTGTGATCTTCTTGCGTAAACTTGTACTCGCCGGGGCGAAGGTTTTGTTCGTTTGCCATAGTTTCACCACTTTCTGTATTTCTGGTTTAGTATCTTAGGCACAGCGCATTCCCAATTGATTTTGTGGTGCATTCTCATATGCTTATCGCCCATCATCGCCACAACAACGCAGGACGGCGCGACCATGACGGTATAGAATGACTTTAGATAGGTTCCGGCATCAAGGTATACATCGCTCATACCGCCGCTATTGTGCTGCGTGCTTTCCTGAGTCAGCGAAACATCTGTGACGGTAAAAATCTTTTGACCGATGGAACCGAGATGAACGTAAGTATTGACATCCTCGTTGATCCTGCCAATAAAGCTAAATGGCTTTTCAACATCGCAAAAGAACGAATTCATAGCTTTTCGTAGAACATGCTGCTTATAATTGCCGCCATCCTTACCACCGATGAAATCACCGCCCTGCGCCATTGCGACTGTAAGCGCCTGAGAGTCTTTCAGAAACTCTACCATGATCCGGCAAATAGAGTCCATGTCTGCAACTTGCCGCACTTTAAGCTTGTTATCTTCTATCCATCTGAACTCAAAACTTTTGTAATCATCATCGAGTTCGAGAAAATACCGGATGCCGACTTGTTTAGCAAGCAGAAAGCATACATTTCTAGCATAGACAATTGTTCGCCTATCTTCCGATAAATCCATAGTGTCAAACGTTTTTGAGATCAACAGTTTGTCAAACTGTAAGACTTTATCGCCGTAGATTTTTCTGTACTCTTGCTCTTGATCGTCCTCGTTGTCAATGACGATCCAATAACGCCCGGTATATCCACACTTTTTAAGAGTCTGGACGGTCTTTACGTTTCTAGCTCTACCATGCGTCAAGATAAAGATGCCGAAATCATCCAACCGAACCACCGTCCGTTTCCTGCATTTGCTTTATGCTTTCAGCTAATCTTGCATAGCCATAAGCAATAGCATCATTCATGTCGATAATCACAAGGGCGGATTTTTCCATAAGCTTTTGCATTTCTGCACTAGCTGACGCATAGTATTCAGCAATGTTCCGGTAATTGAAAGATATATGCCGATTAGCAGCTTCACGCAAGAATTGCCGTTCTTCGTCCGTAATGCCGTCTGTTTGCTCGATTTCCTCAAGCAGTGAATTTCTCTTAATGACATTATAGCAATCCGCCAGCGTGACGAATTCTCCGGTTGGTTCGTATTGCGGAATATTGGCTTTCCCTGTGTATTTCTTTGCTTTCTCTTGTTCTTCTTCTTCCTCGGTCAGGACGAAGCCGAATTCCGACATGTCAATGCTTATTTCTTCAAGCTCTGATTCAAGTATGGTTTCATCCCACGTTGAAAGCTCTGCAGTCTTGTTATGCGCAAGCGCATATGCCCATCTTTGCTCGTCTGTAAGCTCGTCAAGCCTGATACAGGGTACTTTGCTAATACCTAGCTGCTTTGCCGCCAGAAGCCGCCCATGTCCTTCTACAATGATATTCTTTTCAGACCATATCCCGATAGGATCATTAAACCCAAATTCTTTGATGCTTGCCACAATTGCAGAGACATCTTTTTCAGCATGGTTTCTTGCGTTCTTTTCATATGGCCTGAGAGAATCAACAGGCAAATATTCAATCTTTAGATTTCTCATTGCTTGCGCTCCTTTGCATGTCTCTAAGAATCAGCATGATTAGATATCTGCTGACGGTCGTTCTTTCTTTTGCCGCTTGTGCTTGCAGATATCGTCTCAGGTCATCGGGAATCCGAAATCCGAACACCCTTGCCATCTGCACCACCTCCCGCCGACAGTGTATAACAAAAAGCATACATTGTCAAACAAAAAAGCAGCCTTTTGGCTGCTCGTTGGTTTCTCTTTATTCTCCCCTTTCAAGATAGCTCTGCAGTCCTTCAATCTTTTCTTCGTCCAGATCGCCGAACTCGTCAATCAACTCGTTTTCAATCAGGAAGCTTTGCACAGTCCTAAGAATCTCGACAAAGTAGTGCGCTTCGCTGTCACTCATTGTTGAACGATCTGTGCTATCGCTATCGATGATTTCCTGCGCAGCATCAATGCAAGCAGTGATTTCATGGTACGTTCCTTCATTCCTGCAATAGCTCATATACATTGCTCTTATCTCCCTTCACATTTCCTGTATCAGCTTTTCTGCAGCTTCCTTCAAGTCAGCACAATCGCTGTACACAAGCCCGGTCTTGATATCAACGTAAGTCTTTGCGCACTTCATCCGCCTAGCTTCCGAATTGCTAATGCTCAATCCGCAAAAGGTTGCAGAACGAATGTTTCCGGTTTTGTAGTAGGTGCATTCAAGGCCAAGAACGCCAGCATTGATATACAGCCTGTCAAAGCTGCCTTTAGTCCACCGCTTAAATCCCTTTGCAATCAGTTCGCAAATCTTCTCTTCCGTAAGCATCTTGTGTTACCTCCCTTTCAACCGTTCAGCTTGATTCTGCTGATTTGCCGGATTGCTTTTTCCGCATCTGTGCTTGAGATTTCACCAGTGTTATACAAATCTATGATCTGCTGAATCGCTGTCAGCATGTCGCAATTCCCATACTGATACCAATTTTTGATTGTCTGAATTCTGATTGCCATTGTCGAAAGCCCTAATGCAGCCTCCATGTCCATCTTGATCTTCTCTGCATCCTCCCTGTTCGGGGCGTACTGTGCGTCTTGCGTCTGATTGCCGTCCTTGTCTACGGGGTAAAGTGTCCACAACCGGAGATGACGGTCATACCACATTCTTACGGCTACAGGGGTGTACTCCACAGGGTCGTTCATCGGTTTGCCAAGTCTGATCCTCATTGTTCTTCCTCCTTTGCCGGGGGCTTTGCCCGCCCCGGCTCGGCTTTGGTGTCTATTAGGCGATCTTGGACAACCCATCCTCCCAACCGTACGCCCACACGGTCCGGAAGTAGTGGCTTCCGTTCTCCTCGATGATCTCCACGAGGTAGATCTCGCCAATCAGCTTGGAGAAGTCGAAGTATTTCTCGATGGTGCAGATGGTGTCAATGTCAACGTTCATCGCGACGATATCGTGGATGTTGCATTTCTCGTCGCAGATCACGAGGGTGCGGGTGGTGGTCTTCTGGGCAATGGTCTTCATGGTGGTCATTGTCTGTTCCTCCTTTGCCTTCGTAACCTCCGGGGCGGGTTGTTGTTGTGGGGCGCACCTCATTGGTGCATGCTCATTGTACTGTATATTGTTAAATATGTCAAGCGCTTTTTTGCAGATTTTCCGTTTCTGCACAAAAAAAGTTCTCCACCAGCAGAAAGCATAAGCAGAGAACTAATTACTTCCCGTCCCCACCAACGGGAGGCGATCCCGCACATCATGCAGAGATACACCGCCTGTACCTTGCTGCATGGCGCACTTAATCCACGTCACGTTCAGTATAGCATCACTTAAGATTGTTTGCAAGCCTGTAGCACCATCGATTTAGCTTATCCTGTTCAACGGTAAAGATGTAGCTGTAATATCCTGATTCTAACCAGCTTCAACGCTTGCTGTGCTACCTCTGCGCATTCCTCTGCAAGCTGCATAACGATAGCTTCCTGAGATACATTGTCACGGATGTAAGCCACGCACTTTTCATTAGCAATCATTCCTGTTTACCGCCTTTCTCTTTGCTGTCTTTTCTGACAAGCACAATTTCAACATCTAGAGCATTGCAGATTTTGACGAATGTGTTTAGATTGCAGTTCCTTGTCCGCTTGATCCTGCTGAAACAGTTTTCGCCAAGCGTTGCTGTTCTGTCGACCGTATCCTGATACAAACGCTGATCGATCCTATGTTGCTCGATAACATCTATCAGCTTTCCGGTTTCGGTTTCAGCATCAAACATTCACGCATCAATCTCCCTTCTTAGAAGTCGTGTTGTGTTTCCAAGTGCTTTTTCTCCCATTGCCTATAGCGCATGCACTCAAGCAGACAGCTATCGCCATACATTTTCGCTCCAAACAGGGCTTCTACGATTTCTCTGTCTTTGCAGCTATCGCACGGGCAGTCCTCTTTAGGGTTAGGATTCTGCTTTGCACTGTTTTCAGTGCATCTGGTTTCACATTGCATTGTTGTTTCCCTTCCGTATTTTCATTGTCATCTGCATTTGTCAGAACATATCAGTAATTCACTCTCCATTTCATCCTCATCGTCTCGTGTCTCTAAGTCCATCCCTTCAAGATAATCTCGGATCACGCCCATATCCTTAATCGCCTTTTCAAGTCTAGCTCTTGCACTGCTAACAATCCTGTTGAAATCGCTTGTATTTACCGTTGTTTCGTATGTTGTCCATACAAAGTCGCACTGTAGACACTTTCTTCGCCTTTTGACGGCATGTCTTGTCGGCCTAGAGTCAGTCACGCTTGTTTCTGAGCATCCGCAAACAGGACAATTCATCGCGATTTCACCGCCTTTATCTTCCATTTCCACGACAGCATATCAGATGAAACAGGCATGATTTCAAGCGCACCATCGTGAATAAGTGCTTCGCAGATTCCTGTGTACAATGTTTCGAAAGTAGCATGCTCCATATCAAGATGCAATGTCGAGCCATATTCACGCACAGACGGTTTCTCTCTCAACAAATCAAGAGCATCCGAACAAATTTCTGCTTGCTCTTTACTGACAGGATCGCCCTTGTCGTTTAGGAAGATTACCAGTGCAGCAAGTCCGCCATTCACTTTTTCTCTGTCAGTCATCACCGCTCACCTCCTCCGGCGGTTCCGGTAGCGGCATCCAAAACAACGGCGTGTACCCAAGGAATCTCATTGCCTTAAATGAATCAAGCGCAATCTCCCTGTATTTTGCCC
>OCVV011355511.1_pt1 | contig 37138 bp, 57 predicted proteins | sample 1539721 | NCBI WGS metagenome assembly OCVV01 (sample SAMN02144230, study PRJEB22623) | gut metagenome | biome: sheep rumen | host: Ovis aries | place: New Zealand | reverse complement strand
CCGCGTAGTTGATTGCGTCCATTGCATGGTCGTTGCCGTCGCACGGTTCGTCAGTGTAGTGACTGTTGTCTTGCGGCTTCGGCTTGTAGCTGTACGTCTTGACTTCAGCGCCGATGTGTTCGCCGACGTAGCGAACGCGGAAGCCGCGCAGCCATGCGACGCGGCCGGCCTTGTCACGATTGACGGCAGACGTCGCGTCGATGCCGTAGTGAATGCGCAGTTCGTCGCGCGCTTCCGGCCTTGACGGGTCGACGTACACGATTGCTTCTTCTGGCCGCAAGCCGACTGACGCTGCGTCTGCGATGATGACCGGCGCGACGTCGCGCGGCAGCATGCCGGTCTTGTAGCAGACTTCCCAGATGTAGATGATGCCTGACAGCGGATCGTAGCACATGCGCACAAGCGCGTTCGGGTCTTCTGAATATCCCCAGTCGTTGCCGTACCATTGCGGCAGCTGCGTCGGGTAGTCTTCCGGCGCGATTGCTTCCCAGTTGCGGAAGATGATGCCTTCACGACGACGCGCGAACTTGCCAAGAAACACGTTTTCGTAGCGTTCGCGGTCAAGCGCACGCATCTGTTCGGCGCGTGCGATGAAGCTGTCTGACAGATTCGGCAGATTGTCGAAGTACGTCGTGCTGATATAGGTCACGTCGCCTTTGACGCCGTTGAAGTCTTCGTCGACGCCTGCTTCGCGATAAAAACGACGGTAGATCCAGTGGTCGATGTCAGTCGGGTTGAAGACGATGACGACAGTGTTCGTCGTGCCGACTGCACGAATCGACAAGTCGATAGTGTCGAACGTCGCTTCATCAGTCAGTTCTTGCGCTTCGTCAAGAATCCAGGTCTTGACGTTGTGAATTGACTTCAGTTTCGCAATCTGATTCTTCGACGACTGCATGATGCCGCGGAAGTATATCGTCGCGCCGGTCGCGCAGTTGATGATTTCCTTGCGCTTGATGATGAAGTCGTCTGCGATGCCGAAGATGTCAAGCTTTTCTTTGTATTCTGGTATGATTGACACTTCGGCCGACGTCAGCGTGAATCGCGTGTATAGAATGTTGAAGCCGTCGTCATACGTCGCGCAGCTGGTCGCAGAAGACACAGCGTGCGACTTGCCACTGCCGCGGCCGCCCTTGACAAGAATGTATCTTGTGCGCGGCGCTGCGAACAGCGGTTGATACTTGTCGCTGAAGACGTATTGTGTCGGCTGTGTCATTCTTCTGTCGTCGTGTCGTCAGCCGGCCGTGCTTCTTCTTGTCGCACCTGGCGTTCGATGTCCTTGAAGACGATGACCGGCTTTTCCGGCTTGAAGTTCATGTCTGTCTGCTGGCGGATCTGCTGCAAGCTTCTGCCAAGCACGCGGTCGAACGCCCAGCCGATTGCGTCGAACGCCTTGCGCGGGTCGCTGAATTCGCGCGCCAAGATGCGCTGCATTTGATTGCGGCCTTCTGACGCGACTTTCATGAAGTCTTCGCGTGTCATGTCTGCGTCAAGCAGCGACAGCGCTTCGTCAAGATTTTCATTCAGCAGATGTTCGACTTCTGCGCGTGTCTTGCGCTTGATTCCAGATGCGCGCCCAGCAGCAGCTGCAAGACCTGGTCTGTCTGCGAAGCTGCCGCTGTTGCGTGCGATGTTCTTGCGACTGTTCGGGTGCTGGCCGCGTGTGTCGCTTTTGTTCTTCTTCTTTGCCATATTCGACGTTCTTTTCAACGTTTTCGATTGATGCGTGCCAAGTCGCGCATGCTGCGTGCTGTCTTATTCGCTTCAAGCTGCCGATTGTATGTGTCACGACTGACGTGCTTTTCGCATGCTTCGTCAGTGACCGGCTTGTCTTCGTGTATGATATAGCCGTACTGACGACACGCCATATACGGTGTGCCGTCAGGGAACTGTCCAGGCTGGTAGAAGAAGCAGTCGTCGCAGCTTGTCGTCTTCTGGTCGTACCAGCGCGTCATGACTTCGGCTTGTCTGATACGGCGTTGATGCGAAGACGCACGCGGCCTTGCAGCTGCTTCAGGTGTTCAAGGTCTGCCGCGATGTCTTCTTCGGTCGCCTGGAACAGTTTCGCAAACTGGTCTGCTGGTGCATTGATGTTGTTGAACTGAATCGCTTGCAGAATCAGCAGACGGTCTGTGCGGTCAAGCGGCGGGTTCAGCGTGTTGCCGTCCTTGTCTTCAAGCGACAGCGTCAGTTTCTTCGGTGCGGGTGCCGGCTTCGGCAGCTTGTGAATTCGTTTCGGATTTTTCATGATGCGTTTGTTTGATGTTTCTTTCGATTGTAGCGGCTTTTGCGCCGCAGATGATAAATTGCACGTCTTTTTCGTTCAAGCGTCGGATTCGTGCGTTTCCGTCGCTTCTGCGCGCTTTCTGAAGATGCTTCTGTCAATCTTCTTCCAGTCGGCGTTGTCTTTCGGGTACGGCTTCGCAAGCGGCTGGATCTGACGACGCATTGCTTTGTCGAACGGAAACAGATACTTGCGTTTGCCTTTCGTGACGTAGGCGGTCGCGTTCGGGTCGTAGAATTTGCGCAAGAACTGTTCGCGTGACAGACCATGAAGACCGCCGCGTGCTTTTACCCAGTCGCTGATGATGCGGCCGTGATAGCGCTTGCCGTTGACTATCCATGACGAATCTGTCTTGTTCTGCATCATCGTGCCGACATATAGCCAGTTCGTCGCTTGATAGATTGTTCCCAGGTGGTGCTGGTCGACGTCTGCGTAGCTGATGACAAGACGGCACAGCGGCGCGTCTTTGTGCAGTTGCTTCAGTGACATCGCGACGGCTTTCGAAGTGCTTTCTTGTTTGCCGTTCAGCGCTACGCGAACAAGTTCCAGTGCCCCCCCCCTGCGGCAGATTGTACGGCGTGCCGATGTCTTTCGTCGCGCCGCTGCCGTACAGAATACAGCCGCACCAGTCGCCGGCGTCGTTGTAGACATTATAGCCTACGACGTTGACCGGCACGGCCTTCGCGTAGTGGAAGTTCATGCATGCGAATCGAATCGCTTGTGGTGTTGCGCGTGTCAGTTTCATATCGCGCCGCCGCTTATGTTGACAGTGCAGCCGAATTCGTCAATCAGCTGCTGACGATACTTCGCGATGAACTGCTGAAGAATGCCGTCAGTGTCGAAAGTCAGCTTTGCGACGAACGGCTTTTCTGTCACATTCGTTGCGTCAAGATTCGTCGGCTGTTCTTCTTCAGCAGCTTCTTCTGCCGCCTGGTCTTCTTTCGACCAGACACCGCGCAGTCCCCAGTCGTCGAAGTGCGCTTTTTCGTTGTCCCACTGGTTCGCAAGCGCGTCGATGTCCCAGCTGCCGAAGCTGCCGTTGTCTTTCAGTGCGCGTCTGCGAATCGTCTGCGGATCTGTGACGTCGTCTTCAGGTTCATAGATGACGCACGGCACGTCTTTCAACTTCAGCTTGCGCGATGCAGTCAGACGCAGATTGCCGGCGAAGACGATGAACTTGTCGCCGTAGCCGACAACAAGAAGCGGTCTGTCTTCAAGGAAGTCTTCGTCTTCGCGGATTGATTCGACCGTCATCGACAAGTCGTCTTTCGTCCACTGACGCGGATTCTTCGGCAGCCAGTCAAGCTGGCCGGTGTTCGCTTCAAGCGATTTCAGTGCAATGTTCTGTCTTGTTTTCTTCATATTCAGTCGTTAAATTCATTCTTTTTCATTGATTCTTCGACTTCGCGGCCGCCGTTCAGATACCAGTTCAGATAGTATTCGATGCGAACGGCCGTGTCGAAGCGAATGCCGTCGCAGTCGGCCGCACGACGCACTGCGCGACGTTCGATGCGTGCGCCGCGTGCGATGTGTGACAGCGTCAGACCAGACGCAGAAATCAGTTGCGACAGCGACGTCTTGCGCGCTGTTTCTACGCGGCTGAAGTCGCGTTCTGTCAGAAGTGTGTTTGACTGTGACGGCATATCGGTTCTATTTTCGTGCAAATGCGAAGGCGTTCGCCAGTGCTTCAGCTTCTTTGCGCTGCGCCTGGCCGCCGTTGAAGTTGTTGTCGATGTCGATGATGATGCGTTCAAGTTCGCCAAAGTCTTTCGACTGAAGCGCTGCAAGCGCACGATTCAACGACAGCAGCCATGATGACGTGTCGCTTTCGCCGGCGTCAATCGCAGCGAATCGCGACATCTGAAGATGCCAGAACAGCCAGTCATACTGCTTTCTGTCGACATAGATGCACGCGGCTTGTTCTTCGCGTGTTCGCTGGCATTTGATGTCGCCGACTGTTCGTGCCTTGTTCATTATTGACATAGCAAATACGATTTTCGGGGTGTAAATTCTTAACATTTCAGATCCAGATGAAGTGTCGTTTCGCCGAACACAAGCATCGCAGCGTCGCGTTCGTGACTGTTCGTGCGCTTCGGCCATTTCGTCAGCGCCTTGAACACGTCAGCAGACAGCTTCGTCGCGTTGTTCTTCGGTGCGCGCATTTCGAAGCGAATGCGGTTGTCAGAAAGAAAGTCTTCCCAGATTTGACTGTCGCGCTTGACGCTGCCGGCGCCCTGGCGTCGTCCCATTTCGCGGCGAATGTCGTGCGTGTCGGGAATCCAGCGACGCTGTCGCGCGTCTTCAAAGCGAACGACGACTGGCGTCAGCGGATTCGCAAGAATCGTGTTCAGCACAAGCTTCATCGCGACGTGGATCTTCACGCAGCTGATGCTGTCGAACTGCTGCTTGTCTGTGTCCCAGATTGCAATGCCGGTGTTCACGCCGGTGTCTATTCCGATGCATTTCATACTTCTTCGTCGTTTTTGCGTTTCTTTCTGTCTTCGAAGTAGTGTGCGATGCCGAACACTGTCAGCACTGCCAAGATGAACGGCCAGAACAGCGCTGCGAACACTGCCAGCGACGCAGCTGCTTCTGCTTCGGTGTTGTCTTTCGGATTGAACGCCATACAAAGCGCCCAAGCGACAAGAACACCGATGCAGAAGTAAACTGCTGCGCCAAGAACAATGATGATTTCCTTCAGCATGGTCGTTCGTTAGAATGCCGGCATGTCGTCGCTTTCAAGTCCCAGGCCGTCAGCATAGTCGCCGGCTTGCGGCTGTGCTTGCGGCTGTCGCTGCTGATACTGCGGTGCTGCGCCCTGGTTCTGCGGCTGGCGCTGCTGACGCGGCTGCTGATACTGCGGTTCGGGTGCTGGCGCCGGTGTGCGGTCGCCGCCTTCATTCAGCTTGCGGTCAAGAAGAATGACAGTGTCTGCAAGCACTTCAGTGATATAGCGCGTTTCGCCGTTCTGCGTCTGATAGCTGCGCGTGCGCGACTTGCCTTCGACATAGATGCGGCTGCCCTTCTTGACGAACTGTTCGACGATTTCGGCGACTGGCGACCATGCGACGATGTTGTGCCAGTCAGTCTGTTCTTTCTTGTTGCCGTCGCGGTCTTTGTAGATTTCAGACGTCGCAAGCGTGAACTGTGCGACCTTTCTGTCGTTGTAGCTGCTGACGCGAGGATCTTGCCCGACGTTTCCTATCAGCATGTGTTTGTTCAGTGACTGTGCCATATTGCGTGATGTTCTATTCGTTTGACTTCTTCTGTTCTGCGGCGTTGCGTTCAGCGTCGATGTATGCGGCCGTGAATTCGCGTTCGATGACCTTGTAGCAGCTGAACGGCGAAGCGCTGATGATGCGGATTTCTTCGACGCTTTCGTTGTCTTCGCGCGTCATGTCGATGTAGCCGAAGCAAGCGTCGCGCGCCGCGTCTGCATCTTTCGCTTCGACAAGAAAGCTTTTTATGTCAGTGTGCTTCAAGTCGCGGTCGTTGTATTGATAGTGAATTTCAAGCTGCACTTCGTAATAGCCAGAAGAAGACTTCTTCGAAGCTGCCGCTTCAAGTTCTTCGCCGCCCAGGTCGACGTCGTCGTTCGGATCTGGCGCTGCTTCTTCTTCAAGCGACGGCAGCGGTTCTTCGGCAACTTCTTCGGCCTTTTCGGAAATTTCAGACGCTTCAGCGGAAACTTCCGCGCTGTTTTCGGCAACTTCTTCGCGCTTCTTCAGCGCGGCGTTCAGAATGATGCCCGTCGACAGTTCAGTGATGCTGACGATAAGAAACGGCTTTTCAAGATGCAGTTCGCACCAGTCTTTGACAATTTCGTGCGCCATTGTCAGGCTGCGTGCCTGGCAGACGAAGACGTTGTTCTTGCCGTTGATGCTGACTTTGACTTTGTATGCTTGCAGTCCCCAGTGGTCGATTTCGTTGCCGATGCGACACTGATTCGACACAAGCGCTTCAGTCAGTTCGCCGGCATCGAAGTGAAAGCGGACAGTGTCGATGTTGCGGTTGTCGAAGTAAGTGCCGCGTTCGAACAGCAGCTGCTTGCGCTCGACGGTGACGATTTCGCCGCTGTCCTGGTCTTTGAAGTCTTCGTTCCAGACATGATAGATGTTTTCGGCCGCATAGTGACCGAACATGTCTTCAGGCGTCTTCGCCAGAAGAAGAACTTCGTTGTGCCGTGTCTGAACGGTCTTGATTTGGTTTTCAGTTTTCATTTTGTGCAATTTTAGTTGTTGTACTTTCTTTCTTCACTTTGTTGTTCGCGCTTCTTTTCGCCCTGCGCTGCGATTTTCCCAGTTCGACGTGAATCATTCTGACAAGATTCTGCGTCTTCAGCTGGCCGCGGCAAGCAGTGTCGATGCGCTTCAGATATGAATCTATCTTGCGCTGCTGCGCGGCTGTCAGTTCTATTGTCATAGCTGAAGTGACATTCCGCGCGCTTGAAGCGTGCTGTAATACATCGTCAGAAGTTCACACTTCGTCGACCAGTCAAGCAGCTGCGAAGCTTCTGCGCGTTCTGGATTGAAGTCGGCGATGACGTCGCCGATGCGATGCTGTCGCGACTGAACGCCGCCGCGCAAGTGGTTCTTGCTGCGCTTGTATGCTTCACGGATCAGCGCGTCAGACGGATTCAGGCAGCCGTGCTTCAGCAGATAGTCGTATATCATTGCGCCGTAGCCCTGCAAGCAGATGTCAAGACGGCCGCACTGCTTGAAGCGTTCGAATTCCTTCAGCGCAGCACTTCTGCCGGCTTCTTCGTTCTTCCGTTCGATGTCTTCTGCGGGAAGAAGCGCAGCGGCCTGCGACTGCGTCAGCGACTTGCGTCTGTTCATGCGTTCGTCGACTGCATCTGCGCGTTCTGGACTGGTGTTGTACTTCGACAGCCAGTCAAGATAGTTCGCAATCGTCAGACGCTTGTCTTTCGTCCAGTAACCAGTGACGCCCATTTCAAGCGCAAGACGGATTTCGTCGACAGTCAGGTGTGGAAAGCGATGCGCAATTCTGTCTTCAAGCACGCGAACGGCCGCGTCGATTTCCGGCTGTACGCCGTCTGCGACAGTGTAGCCGCGTAAGCTGTATAGATATTTCAGAACGCCGTCAATCGAATCTTCTTTGTCTTTCATCGGCAGACCGCCGAACTTCGGCGAATTCATCGCCGCAAGAATTTCATTCTTCGTCATCATAGTCAGTCGTCGATTTGGTCTTGTTCATCAATAGGCGGCGGCACGACATCGACGCCAGCCGCGGCGTGACGCATCGCGATTCTTTCGAAGCTTTCGGCAGCTGCGCGCATTGAAGCGACAGTCGGCGTTTCGCCGCGTTCGTTGACACGCGGGCCGGCGCCGCTGTATGAACCGTTCAGACCGAAGCGCGCTTGATTGACGCGACGCTTCTGTTCTTCCAGGCGTTCGACGCACCAGCTTCTGATAGCACGATAGTCTGACTTGTACTTCTTGCCGCTGCTGCCCTTGTAGTTGTCAAGGATCGCGACAAGCGCGTCGGCGTCTTCCTTGCCGAATTCATCAATCAGCTTCTGATATTCGTCGGCCGTCATGCTGACGAATTCAGCATACTGAATCAGTTCGACTTTCTTCGCGCGCGATGTAGTGACGGTGTTTTGATTATCATTCAAGTTATCACTTATATTATCTGTGTGCGATTTTTTCACACCTTCTGTGATATTTTCGCACACCTGCTGTGAAAAATTTTCACACTGTGAAGAAATTGCACATGCTTCTGGAACGATTGCGACGTAGTCAATCGTCTGTCTGCCGTTGTGATGACCTGATGACTTTGAAAGAAGACCGGCTTCGACAAGCGACGCGAAAGTGCTGACGATGCTTCTGCGCGTGCAGTTGACCTTCTTCGCCGCGTATTCGGCAGTGCCGTAGAAGCAGCCGTTGCCGTCCTGGCTGAAGTTGTACACAAGCGCATACAGCAGCAGTTCAGTTCCCTTCAGCTGAAGCCGTTCTGTCATGAAGTCGTGGATCGTGTAATTCATAGTCAGAACAGTTTGTCGTTGTTGATAGGTGCAGTGTAGATGACGCACAGTTCTTTCGTGCGAACGTCGCAGCGCTTCAGTTCGATGTCGACGTAGTAGTCGCCGTCGTTCTTCTTCAGAAGCGGCGACAGAAAGCGCGTGACAAGTTCCTTGCTGCGAACGGTCTTCGATGCGACTATCTGGCCGGCAGTGCGGCCGGCGCCGTATTCAAGCTTCAGCGGCACGCCGCTGTGATTGTTGAAGACGAAGTGAATGTCGCCGTTTTCGTCGTACATCGACACAAATGCGAACTGCTGCGTTGTTTCAGCGATGCTGCGGCCGAAGCGCACGCAGAACGTCGCCTTTTCGTCAAGCGTCACGCGCGCCGCTGTGGGCGCGACGTGACTGTGCTGACGATGCGTTCTGACCGGCGGCACGATGACCGTCGGACGGAACATGTTGAAATCGGTGTTCGCTGCCATGACTTTAACGGATCTGAAGTGACTGATTCGTGACAAGCGAAGCGCCGGCGGGAAGTTCTTCGGCCTTCTTCAGTTCGGTCTTATTGACATCGAAGCTGACTTTGACCCAGGCCGGCAGCGACTTCAAGAAAGCAGCGAAGCGCGGCTGATACGGCGCAAGAACTGCTTCCGCGTCGACATCGACTGCGGTCGATTTGCTGAAGTAGATGCTGAAGCGGTTGTCTGTCTTCGCGCCGCCGATTTTTTCGACGCCGTTCGCGCGCATTGCTTCTGCGATGCTGTCCTTGAAGAAGTCAATCTTGCTGACTTTGCGATTGATTTTCGCCTGAATGCGCGCTTGCGCTTTCAGCTGTTCTTCTTTCAACGCCTTCAGTTCGGCTTCAAGAATCTTCTTCTGCGCTTCTGCGTTCTTGACGATTGCAGCATATTCGTCGGGCGCAGCGATGATGTCTTTAGTGATTTGCTGCTTCAGCTGTGCAAGCGCGTCAAGTTCGGCTTGCATGCTTTCTGTTTCTTCAGTGACTTCGCCGCCGTTGTCTTCGTACTTTTCGACAAGCGCAGCTTCAAGTTCGTCGTATGATTCGCTGATAGCAGCGAACTTCTGTTCAAGATTGTAGATTGTTTCCATGATATTGCGTGATTAGTTCTGACCGTGTAAATCGTTGATGAATGCGAAGCGTTCTTTGACTTGTGCGACGACGTAGTCAAGCGCGGTTTGTTCCCAGTCGTAGCCGATTGAAATCTTCTGAATCGCAGCTTCTGTGTTCGGCTGGCGCATCGTCCAGTCGATGATTTGCTGAAGCGCGTTTGTGTCAGACATTGCGATGTGCTTGACTTCGCGCTTCTGCTGCGCTGCCGGTGCAGCTGCTTCTGCGGCTGGCGCTGGTGCGTTGTCCGGCGGCAAGTCGTCAGTCTTCTTCTGGCGCGGCTTCCTGGTTGTCGTTGCCGGCTTCGGTTCGGTCGGTGCTGGCGCAGCTGCTTCTGCGGCCGGCGCGTCGATGTCGATTGTTTCGGGAAGGTCTTCGCCGGCGTAGATGTACAGACCAAGACCGAACATCGCAAGATTCTTCGTCAGACAGCGCATGATTGTCTTGTTGATGTCGAACATTGTCGCGGCTTCGACAGTCTTCGTTTCCCACTGGTTTTTGTAGCGATTCCAGACCTGGTACTGATACTGTTCAAGCTTCATCGCCTTGTTCGCGCCGTCCATGACCGGCAGCCACATTTCGTGCGTCAGGTCGTTCACAGTCACGCTTGTGTAGACGATGATGCCAGTCGAGCTGTCGACCAGATACGGCAGACCGTCGAACTTCTTGATTTCGTATGTCGCAGTCGGGAAGCGCTTCTTGAATTCCGCCCAGGCCCAGGCCCAGGACAGATACGTCAGACCGTTCTTCTTTTCGGTCTTGTCATTGCAGTTGACTTCGTACAGAAGCTTGAAGTCTTCAGCTGTGAATGTCTTCTGTTCCATAGCGCTTACTTTTTGAAGATTGACAGAAGATTCGCGATGCGCGCGACGATAGACTGCGAACGCTGGTTCAGCTTTTCGATTTCGGCATCGACGAACTGAAGCAGTTCATTGTATGCGTCAAGATTTTCGTGAACTTCTTTGTCGTCGCCGTAGTTCAGCTTCGAAGCGCGCCATTCGCGCTGATCCGAAGCGTAGTGATTGATGATGACAGCGACATCAAAGCTGCCGTTGCTGACGTCAGTCTTGATGTCTACGCTGTTGATGATGCCGCATTCCTGAAGAAGCAGCGCTTTCTGTGCAAGTTCGGTCTGCTTGCCGACAAGTTGCATGAAATCTGAATTGTTCATAAATTTGTAAGGATTTAAGGATTTGAAGTGTTCTTGAATCTTATCAGACACGGTGTCAGTTGCAGCTGGCGCTGTGTCTTTCTTCCTGGCAGCGTTCGACGTATTCGTCGACGGCTTGCGATTCTGCGTCTTCGTATGCTTCGCAGCGCTGCTGATATTCTTCGTCGCTTTCGTCATAGCGTTGCACTGGATACTTATATTTCCACATGGCCGGACTGCTTCAGCGAACGCAGCTGTTCAGCGTTCTTGTTGTAGTAGTGGAATGCGACAAACATGAACGGCAGCGCGGGCCAGTACAGTTTGCACAGCGTGACGAAAGTCAGCGTGATGAATGCAAGCAGCCAGACGGCCGTCTTGATTCGTGATGAAGTGATTGCTTTCATGATTCTAAAGATTTGGTTTGATTCTGTTCAGTAAGTCAGGCGCCAGAAGTTGATAATTGACTGTCCGCTGATGATGCGGCGGCCGTTCGACCGGCGAATCTTGAACGGAAGACTTCTGTCGCGATCCGTGCTGTTCATTGCGCGTGTCACAGTTGACTTGTCGACGCCCAGCGCAAGCGCTGCGTCTTTCAGTTCGTACCATGCGCACGGATTCACTTTCGGTTCAGTCGTCGTCATGCCGTTGTGCGTCTTGCTGGTACAGCGCCACAGTCGACAAGCACTTTGCGAATGCCGGCGACGCTTGTGATTCCTTCGACCTGCTGTTCTGCCATGACGGCGAAGATGCGGCCGTCTTTCGCGGCCGGATAGCGACGCCGCATGTCCTGGAAGACCTTCACGACCTTCTTGTTGCGTTCGGCGCGCTTCTGTTGAATGGGTGTCAGTAGTTGCATTTTCAAAACTTGTTTCGTAATTCGTTTTGCAAATATAAACATTTTTTGTCACATTGTTCAGTTTTACTAAACAATTTTCGTAAATTTTTTTAGCACGCTTTCGCGACACGAACGCCGGCCGCCTGACGAATTTTGTTCATGTTCGCGTTGACAAGCGCACAGATTTCATTGTGCTGCGGCGTCAGCTTGTTCTGAAGACCGCGCGACTGCGCGATGCTGAACGTGCGAAGATTGACTTCGACTGTTTCAATCGGGTCGCCGGTCTTCGCGTCGCGTGCGAACATTATCAGTGACTGTGCGCTTTTATAGTAGCCGTTCGCGAAGACGCAGTGATGCATCGCACAGCCTTCTGCGTATATCGACGCGACAGACGGCGCCGTGAAAACCTTGATGCCGTCGCCCAGGAAGACCAGACCGAAGAACGCAGCGCGCAGCTTCTGATATGCCGGTTCTTCCTTGACTATCTGTTCACGCTTCTTTTTCAGCGCGCGTTCGCCTTCGATTCGTGAACGCCTGCGCATCATTGTCTGATGTGCTTCGCGCAGATCCGTCGGGCAGACGTAGTGCGCGTTGTGCGTGTCTACACCACAGAACACACAGTCTGCGATGTATTCGCAGAACATGTTGACGTCTTTCGGCTGATAGTGATTCCGATGCAGTATCTTGAAGACGTGCGGCGGGAACTTGCGGCCGCTTTCTGCGATATGAATTGCAAGCTTGTCATAGCCGGTCTTCATCGCTGTTCTGAAAGCGACATCTGTCTGCATGCGCGCTGCGACTGCGATGAAGTTCGTCTGCTGGCGAAGCAGCTGCGCGATGTACTGCGGCGTGAAGCCGTCGCGCTGCATGTCGTCAGACAGATTCATCGTCGCGAAGATGTTGTTGCTGCACGGGTCGAACATATCTTCGAAGCCGTATTGCCCAGTGTAGCTGCTGTTGTGTTTCACGATCCAGAACGGCCGACTGAAGTCGAACGATTCGCCGAAGATGCTGCGCGTGTATGGTCGCGACGTGATGACTTCGCGGCCGTTCGGCGCTGCCCAGTTCTGATAGATTTCGTTGACGACAAGCACTGTGCGTCTGTCGCCGCTGTTGATGCGTTCGAACTGAAACGTGCGTGCGACAAGAAGACCGTCGAACGTGTCGATGTATGTGCGCCAGTGCGCTTCGCCGTGATAGTCGCTGCGCTTCGATTCGCACGGCCGCAGTTCCAGGTGTGCGCCGCACTTCGGGCAGACGTAGTCAGTCAATTCGACCAGCGTGCCGCGCGTCAGCTGACGATGTCCGCAGCACTGGCACCAGACTTCGGTCTTGCGGCCGCGACGCGGCACTGTGTAGCCGTAGCTTTTGAATGCGTCGAATCCTTCTTCGCGCAGCGACTTCGGCAGCGGCGGCAGCTGCTGTGCAAGTTCGCACATCTGCGCTTCGACTTTTGACTTCGGTTTCATAGCTATTCAAACATTGATGCGTCAAACAAACTGCCGAAGAAAGCGTCGTCGATGACGGTCTTCTTCGCGGCCTTCGGCTTCGGCTGCTTCGCTTCGCGTTTGGGCGTCTTTTCAGCGACTTTCGCAGCGGTCTTGACAGTTTCCTTGTCTGACTTCTTTGCGCGCGAATTTGACGTACTTCTGACGCTTCCGGCAGCACGCACGGCGACGCCTGACAGCGGCCGAATCTTGATGTTTTCTTCGTCGTAGTAGTGAACGGCCATGCCGACAAGTTCGTCGCGCTCGACAGCCGCGGCTTGTGCGCCGCGATGTTCTTTGACGTACTTGTTCAGCACTTCGCCGTAGATGTACTTGACGCATTCGTCAAGCGACTTGTTCTTGTTCTGAAGCTTCAGTGCGAACTGCGGTTCTTCTTGCGCGCGCTTCCGAAGCGATTGTTCGATGAATTCTTTGATTGACATGATTCTGAAGATTTTGATTGTTCAAATAGTTTCTGTTGTTTCTGGCGAATCGCGGCGTCGCGGATCGACCAGCGAAAGAAAAAGTTGTTCATTGCGTGATGATTCTGTCAAGCGCCTGATGATAGATTGCAAGCTTGCGTTTGTCGACATAGCCGGTGCCGGCAAGCATGCGCTTCAGAAGCTTTGCTTGCTTGCGCATTTCCGCGATGCGGTCGCGAAGAATTTCGTTTTCTGACTGGCAGGCGTTGAATTCGATGTGTGTCATGTGCGCGCAGTTATAGAAGACAGATGTCAATCGGGCCGACGACACGCTTGCTGCCCAGGACAGCAAGAACAGTGTCGAAGACTGAACGTGTGCCGCAGACGATGCTGCGCGGCATGTCGAAGATGTGACAGCATTCGCTGCCGGCATCGAAGTTCGCGTTGTCGTTGCGAAGCGCTTCAAGCGACTTCAGTTCATCGTCGGTCAGGTCGATGCAGTGCTGTTCGGCCAGCTGACGGAATGTCATATTTCCAAGTCTGATTCCCATGATATAACTGTTTTAGTAGATTTCGACGAAGACTTTGACAGTGCCTTTGCGCAGCAGAAAGCGGTTCACGTCGTCGTATGCGTGAACGCAGAACTTCTTTTCGCTGCGGTCATAGTAGTCGCGCACCCACAGCGGCGCGTTTTCGTCGTTCTTGAAGCGGAAGAATTCGCCCTTCTTGACGTCTTTCAGTTGTGCTTGCTGTATCATATCGAAGTAGGATTGTGGGCGGCATTGCTGCCGCCCTGGTTGAACATTTATTTCTTTTCGATTGCTACGTCGAAGTATGCGCCGTTGATTGTGTTCAACATCTGACGCGCAGCGCGCGCGGCGTCGTAGCTGTCGACGCTTGTGCCGTTGTACTTCGTGCAGAACCAGCAAAGCTGCTCTGCCATGAAGCCGCGAATGCTCTGCTGAAGACGTGCGACGTCGGTGTTGTAGTCGTCGACCGTCAGGAAGTCAGGAAAGACGGCCTTGATTTCGTGTTCGTTGCGGTACATCAGACCGGCAAGCTTGTTCAAGTCTTCCAGACTTCCGACGACGACAAGAACTTTTTCAGTGCTTTCGTCAGTGACCTGAAGACCACTGATTTTGCCATTGATAAGCTGACGAACGAATTCTTCGTTGTATTCTTCAATGTAAAGGCGATGTTTGAAATTCTTTGTTTCCATGTTGTTGTGTTGTTAAATTTTACTAAATTTGTTTCGTTGTTCGTTACTAAAACTGTTGCAAATTTAGTTATTATTTTTGTTTTACAAAACTTTTTCACGAAAATTTTTCAGTTTTCGTGACGAACATCAAAATGACAGTACATTATGAGCATTCAAAGCGAAGCAATGAAGCGCTATTTTGCGCTGAACGGAATCAAGAATCGTGACATCGCCGAAGCAATGGGCGTGACGCCGTCGAACGTGTCGAACATGCTTGCCGGCCGCGACAGCCTGGGACGTGGTCGCGCGCAGCAGCTGCACGACGTCTTCGGCTTCAACGTTCACTTTCTGCTGACTGGCGAAGGCGACCTGCTGGCGCCAGATCCACCAGCGGCGACACATATCGAAGCGTCGCAGAACGGCGGCAGTCACAACAGACAGACAGTGACGGTCGGCCAGTCTGACGACGTCATCACACTACGCGCGCAACTTGAAGCTGCGAAAGCACAGATTGTCGCGCTGAAAGAAGAAAACTTCCGACTGTGGCAAATGGTCGAAAAGCTGACAAAGACGTCAGAAAACAGCTGAAAACTTGCAAATCTTTTGCACATAGCAGAACGCACCAGCACAAAATACTGAATGTCAAACAATTACAAAAATTTTATACTTATGGCAACAATACGGTGCGCCGTTGTGCAGTACACGGCCACTGGTTGCCGATTCGCCGTTTTCGACATCACTGCACTTGTCGTGCAAAATCAGTCAAACGTGTGCAAATGTGTGCATGTCGCTTGCAAATTTTGTGAACACTTATTTTAGAACTTCCGAATGATAAAGACGCACTATTATCTTGACGGCCGACGCGACACGCCAGGCGGTTTGCCGCTGAAGCTTCTGCTGACGATGCGCGGCAGAACTGCGATGATTCCAGTCGGCGTTCGATTGATGCTTGAACAGTGGGACAAGAAGAATCAGCGCGTCGTCAAGCATGAACACAAGACGACGCTGAACACATATCTGATGAAATACAAGCTGAAGGTCGACGACAGAATTCGCGAACTGCTGCTGTCCGGCGCAATCGCGGATCTTGACATTCGCAGCATCAAGAACATCATTCAGGAAGAAATCGAAGGGAAGCACAGCACGCAGAACTTCAGCGAATACTTCATCAAGGTTGCGGAAACGCGACGCAGCGCCGGCACACAGCAGATATACAAGAACGCGCTGCGCGTGTGTCGTCTGTACGACATACACTGCGACGGTCGTCTGCTGTCCGAAATCACGCAGCGCTGGTGTGACGGCCTGGTCGACTATCTGGCCGCAGACACGACGAACTACGCGCAGAACACGCGCAACATCGTCGTCGGCTGTGTCCGCGCCGTTCTGAACTTCGCGCTGCGCGACGAACTGATTCGCAAGAATCCGCTGAAAGGTGTCGCGACGCCGTATGTTCAGACGCGCAAGCGCAATCTGTCGCAAGCGCAGATCCGTCAGCTGTGGAATGCGAAGACGCTGACAAAAGTCGAAGAAGCCGGCCTTGACTTCTTCAAGTTCAGCTTTCTTCTGATAGCAGCGAACGCCGTCGACATTTCGAAGATGACGCCCGACAGCATCTTCAACGGCCGCATTGAATATGTGCGCACGAAGACGCGCAAGCATTACAGCATCGCGATTGTTGACGAACTGCGGCCACTGCTTGCGAAGTGGTCTGATGACAAGTCGCTGTTCAAGTTCTTCGCCGGCCGCGATGAACATGCAAGCAGTCTGCCGTCGCTGAATGCCGGACTGCGGACACTGTGCAGACGCGAAAAGCTGCCGCCGGTGTCGACGTACTGGGCGCGTCACACATGGGCGTCGCTTGCAATGGAACTTGACGCGCCGATTGAAGTGATTTCGGCCGCCCTGGGCCACAGCTACGGCGCGCGCGTGACTGTCGGCTACGTCAATATGTCGTCGAAGCGCGTCGATGAACTGAACAGACGTGTGATTGACTTTGCGCTGTACGATAAGCTGAAGAAGGACTGACGGCAAAAAACAGCCGCGCATCACTGCGCAGCTGCCTTGCCTTAATCCTTTAACTTCTTTATGAATTCAAATTCTTTAGAATCGCACTGCAAAGATGACACTTTTCGTTGTATATCGCGCAATGCCTGGTGTGCCAAGATTCGCCATTTCGATACTTCTTCGCCGACGTCTTCCGATGTCGTGACGATTTCAGACGATTTCAGACACTTTCCGGCTTCAGATGACAGATTGTTCGTCGCGGCCGTGAAAGTGTCTGTGAATCGAAAGCAGACGCGAATGCGTCAGAATCTGTAAGCGACGCCGACAGTGACGCCGATGCCGCAGAACGGCTGCGCGCCTTTCGGTGTGAATCCGTAGCCGACAGTCGGGCCGGCAGCTGCACTGAAAGACCAGCGCGGCGCATCTTTGACTTCAGTGACGGTGTTCGTCACGATTTGCGTCTTCTGGTACACTTCGATGTAGTCAAGCTTCGGCATGACGCCTGACACTGTTGCGAAATAGCTGCTGTCGCGATAGTCGGCAGATGTTCTGACAAGCGCGACCGTCGAATCGGTCACGGCGACAAAGACCGTGTCTGTCGTCGACAGCTTCAGCGTGTCGCGGATCGTGACCGTCTGCGGCTTCGGCGCCGGCAGTCTGACAGTGTCGCGAATCGTCAGCGTGTCTGTCTTCACTTCGACTGGCGGCCGGTTTTCCCAGCGTGTTTTCCAGATGCGATGTGCGGTCAGATAGCCGATGCCGTAAGCGGCGGCCAGTGCAAGCGCGAACAGCAAGAACGCTGTCAGTGTGTTCTTCAGTTCTGTCATTCGATAGTCAGCGTGATAGATTCGCCGCGCTTCGCAGCATCGTTCATCTTCTTGTACAGCTGCGCGAACGTGTCGCGGCTGTTGATAAGACGGCCGACTTGCTTGTTCTGGCCGACAAGAACGCAACCCAGCGCGTCAAGCGCCGTGTTTCCTGGGTGTATCAGCACGCCTTCGTAGCCTGGCACGCGCAGAAGACGCGGCATGCGGCCGCCGTTGCAGTTGCGCTTGTACCAGTCGACGCCGGCATACTTCGGCGACACGACGTTCATTGTGACAGTGTACGTTCCAGACGGAATTGCGGTTTCGCCGTAGACCTTGCGCGCGGCTATTGAAGCCGGACTGTCAGTCTGCTTCAGTCCGCGGTCTGTGTCTTCAAGCGTATCGCAGAAGCGAACGTCGTCAACGAAAAGACGGCCGATTGTGTAGGTCGTCTTCTTCGCAATACGTTTCAATGTCAGTTTCATTGCTTCGTGCTTTTGTCATGTTCATCTTCAGACGCAGCGTTGCGTGCGCGCCACTGCTTCAGAAGCCATTCGACAGACAGATAGTCACAGCCAAGTGACGGATCGTCGGCGTGGTCTTCGTACCAGCGCTGTCCCTGGCCCTGATGTGGCTTGCGCAACTTGCAGCCCTTGTGAACGCACATGTCGTCGTATAGTGCCGTCAGCTTCGTCGAAAGCGTCAGTTCGTGCTGCGTCTTCTGTTCGATGATGCTGTTCTTTTCTTCGATTGTAGCGTTCGCATTCTTCAGCTGTTCATTCAGAATGTTGATTGCTTGCTTCAACGGTTCGATGACAGCGTTGTCAGCTTCGGCGTTCGCTTTCTTGCGTATGGCCGGCAGCGTGAAGATTGCGACCAGACCGCCGCCAGCGATGAACGTCAAAATTCCAGTGATGATTGCAGTCCAGTCCATGACGTTTGGCGTTTAGATGATTGATGCGATGATGACGAAAAGCTGGATCACGGCGCCGCCGATGACTGTCGCAAGAAAGTCAATCCAGTCGAAGTTGCCGTCAGTCCAGACGTCGAAGAATTCCTTGATGAATGCTGCAAAGATAACCGGCACAATACAGACCGGCATCTTCAGCACGATGAAGAACAGCGCTGCGATGATAAGTCCAGCGATGAAGTGATACAGTCTGTCACGACGAATGCCGTTGAACAGGTTGACGAACCAGTTCCAGATTTTACGAATGAAATCTTTCATGATGCTTCAGTGTTTTAGTCGTTGATAAGACCGTGCGCGACTGCTTTTGCAGCTTCTGCGTCGGCGTTGTACTGCGCGAATTCTTCCGGCTTGACGTCGCGCTGGCGCAGCAGTGCAAGTTCGTCGTCGACGCTGTAAGACTTGCGCAGAATGGCGCTGACTACACTGCCGACATTGACGTCGCCGTCGATGATGACGAATTCACACTGATAGACAGTGTGTGTTTCAGTTTCGCCGGTGGGTTCGCCGGTTTCTGGGTCGATGACTGCGTTCGTTTCCTGGACTTCAGTCACGTTGTAGTGAACACGGGTGCGGCCGTCAGACAGCTTTTCGCTTTTGGGCGGCACGTTTGCAAAGGTAAGTTTACGCATGATAGATATTGTTTTGAAGTTGTACTTTGATTTCTGGTCTGAACAGCGCCTTGCGATAGTCTTTCGCGAAGCAGAAGACCTGATTCAGCGAAGATTCGCGCAGTGTTGCGTCAAGCATCTTGAATTCATTGAAGTGCTGAAAGTAGCCAAGATATGAATTCATGCGCGACAGCGCAGCTGTGAAGTCGTCTGCGGCCAGCGGATATGCGCCGCTGAACGCGAATTCCATGTCATGCACTGCGCGATGAAACGACGCAATCGTCTTGTTCGCAGCATAGCGTCTGTATGGCCGGCAGTGCGCACCCAGGAAGAACACGTCATCGAACGCAGACGTGATAGTGCATTTGTGCGGGTGCAGCGTCAGAAGAAGACGTTCGCGCAAGAACTGCGCGATTGCCGGAATGCATTCTTCAAGAAACGCTTTGTCGCGATGAATGATGCGGCCGTCATCGACATAGCGGCCGTAGTGCTTCGCATGCAGTTCGCGCTTGATGTACTGGTCAAGCGGGTTCAAGTGAATGTTGCTGAAAAGCTGACTTGTCAAGTCGCCGATTGTGATGCCGGTGCCAAGCGGCGAAAAGAACAGACTTTTGTGCTTCGGCAAGTCGTCCCATTCGTGAATGTCGCCGACGCGAATGCAGCTTTCGGCCGGATTGCGGAAAAGCAGACGTCTGATGACGTAGTCGCAGAAGTTGATGTCGATGACATCGTTCCAGATCCGCGCGCCGTCGACGTGCCTGAATCTGTAAGCGTCAAGCGTCTTGCACAGCGTATTGTACAAGATGCCTTTGTTGATGTTCATGAAGTAGCCGCTGATGTCGAAGTTCAGCACGAACGCTTCATGACTGAAGTTGTCTGTTGCGCTTCTGATGTGATGTTCGAAGCGTTCGACGCCGAAAAGCGTTCCTTTACCCTTGCGGCACGAATAGCTGTCGTATATCAGCGTGCGTTCGAACAGCGGCGCAATCATGTTGAACAGAAGATGACTGACGATTCTGTCAGGAAAGCGCGGCGCGAACACTTCGCGCTTGACTGGATATTCGATGATGAAGCACATTGCCGGCAATGGTTCCCAGTCGCGGCTGTATAGAAGATTGCACAGTTCGTCAAGATTGCGTTCAAGGTTCAGTTCGAACGCAAGCTGTGACGTCTTGTTGCGTTCATTCTGGCGCGCGTCCAGATACGCAAGAACAAGCAGCTTGTGCAGTTCTTCTTTGCTGATTGTCATCGTTGCAAAAGAATCGGTCTTCAGTCTTTCGAATGCTCTGACGGGGCGCACGCTGAAGCCGTTCGCGCGGTTGTTGTTGTTCAGCGGGTTGACGTTGCCACTGTTGAAGTTCAAGTTGTAGGCGTTCGTCGCCGAATTCGCAGCGGAAGACCAACAGTTGCCGTTGCTGGAAACGTTGTTCAAGCCGCCCGAAGCGTTGTTGCGATAGCCGGAAGCCGTCTGTTTTAGTGGCCGCTGACTGAATGCAGACGCTGATGCTGTTGCAAAAGCGAAAGCAGACTGCGCCAGCAACAGCAGAACTGTCACTGACACATACATAACTTTGAAGCGAAGTCGCATCATCGTGGGCCACTGAATTAGATTGCACGCTTTCAGTCGAATGCAAGTCACTGCACGTTCGTAGAAACTCTGGCAAAGGACTGAAGACCGATTCGTGGTTTTTATGGTTTTACATACATGTCACTTGCGAAAGACTTCTTCTTTCGTGCTGTCATGCCAGCCGTGCAGCTGCTTCGAAGCGTTTTCTTCCAGGCGCACTATTGCTGCGAATCCTTTCTTCGTGATGTAGTGCAGATCCAGAAGAATGCGAACGCGAATCTTGAATTCTGAAAGCGCCTGAATCGCATCTTCAAGAAGACTGATTCTGTCGTTGTCGAAGTCGTTCGCGAATGCGACTGTCGTCACGATTCTGACAAGCTGGTTGTGCATGTCGCGCACATAGTCGTGCTTGACTGACTGCGGCACTTTCTTCGTGCTGTCGTCGAACTGCTTGACAAGTTCAAGCATCTTCTTGTAGACCGGCAGTGTGTGAAATAGCGCCATGGCTTCAGTGCTTCAGAAGTGACTTCAGCTTGCGAATGAAATCAAAGCAGTCAGTCGGCGTCTTGTCTGCGATGTCGAACGATTCGACAAGTCGCGCGATGCCTTTTTCATCGCTGACGCTGCCGACGACGATGACGACTGAATGCTTGATTTTGATGCTGCTTTTGCTTGACATGATAACGGAAGAATGCACTGCGCCCGCAAGATAGGCGCAGTGCTGAAAGTGTCAAATTTTATTCTCTGACGGGGCGCACGCTGAAGCCGACCGCGCGGTAGTCGCTGTACAGCGGGAAGACGCGGCCACTGTAGAAGTACAAGTAGTAGGCGAACGTCGCCGAATTCGCAGCGGAAGACCAACAGTAGCCGTAGCTGGAAACGTTGCTCAAGCCGCCCGAAGCGCTGCTGCGATAGCCGGAAGCCGGGAAGAACTGGCCGTCAGTGTCTTCGTCGTTCGCCTTGAATTTCCAGCCGGCGGCGAAGCTGCCGACGACATTGAATTCTTCTGCGGTCGAAGTATTGCCGCCAGTTGTCGTGAAGCCAGTGAAGACGCGGCCGTTCGGCACTTTGAAGCCGGCCGGCGAAGGATCATAGATTGTCTTGACGACTTCGTTGTCAGAAGCGCCTGTTGCATTGCATGCGGCGTCCCAGTGATTGAAGCGCTTCGCATCGCTGGACTGCCAGTCATTGTTGTTGTTGCTGTCAATCAAGAAGAACTTGTTCGGATTCTTGATTGCCGTTGCGACGTCTGCGGCGGGGCCTTCAGCGACTGCGAACTGCTTGTCGCCGTATTGTGCGTGATTGCTGTTGCTGTTGTAGGCAGCCGGCGACAGCATCGGGTCTTTTCTTCCCCACTGGTAGTGAACGTTCTTGAAGCGCGTCTTCTGTGCGTCGTCGTAAGACGTACCCAGTGCGACGTCAAGCAGTTCATACACTTGTTCGGTGTGGTTGTGGAATTCAGTCACGCCCAGCTTGTCGGGATATACCCAGATGTGCCAAGACCAGATGACGTTGCCGTCGCCGTCAAGAATGCCGACGACAGCGTTCGCGCCGGTAGACGGACAAGAAGTCACGTCGAAGATAAGGTCGCGCACGCCTTCGCCTTCGCCCAGGACAAGACGCGGATTCGCAATCATGCCGTTCACTTCCTGCCACAGCACGACTGCGCTTGCGGCCTGGCAGCCGGCGTTTTCTTCGATGTACGGCGAAGTGATAGCGTTGCCAAGATGATTGACGAACGCGGCCTGATTTTCGCCGCCGCCGTTCGTATAAGCGGCAGCATTGACTTCGCCGTTCTTGATTGCGTTGCCGTACACAAGCGGGAACTTGAAAGCGCCGACAGACTTGACGACGTAGCAGTTCGCTGTGTTGCGAAGATGATTGATGTTGTTGTTGATGTCGCGGAAAGACAAGTCTTCTGCGGCCAGCTGTTCAGTCAGCGTTTCAAGCGCGCTGATTCTGTCGTCGTAGACTTCGCAAGCGTCGGCTGCTGCTTGTGCGACAGCGGCCTTTGCGTCTGCGTTTGCAGCTGCGGTGTTCGCTGTGGCGGCAGCTGCGGTTGCCTGCTTGCCGTCAGCATAACAAGTCCAGTAGTTCGTGTCCGTGACAGCATGGCCGACGTTGTTGTCGACCTTGCTGACATAGGTGCTGTCCGAACTGTGAACCATGTCAAGCTTTGCGTAGGTTGTTGCGGCGTTGTATGCGCCTTTGTCGACCGGCATGACGCGGCCAAGATTCGTTTTTGTCATATTGCTTGAATGATTAGATTGATAGTTCAAGATTGCCGTTTGCGGTGTCAAGTTCGAACGTCGGGCCGCAATACAGATTGTCGGTTTCTATTGTCAGCTGGCCGGTCGTCTGGTTGACTTCGAATTCGGCATACGGACTGCCGGTCGCCATGATGCCAGTGTCGACGTACTGCTGCGTGTCTTCGTCCCATTTTTCCCAGTGATAGGTAGTTTCGCTGATCCGCAGCGGGTGGTCGTTCAGATTCTCTGCGCGTGTCGCAGCTGCGTCAGCAAGCGCGGCTTTCTGATTCGCAAGCGTCGCGGCGGCGTTGGCTGCGTCAGCCTTTTCGTCTGCCTTCTGGCCTTTCGCATTCGCATAGACGGCTGCGCTGTCTGCGGCTTCGGCAGACGCTTCGACAGCGGCCTTCGTCCGTGCGAATTCGTCGACGCGCGACGATTCTGCAAGCTGGCGTGCGTTTTCGTTCGCGATGCGTTCTGCTTCGTTCGTTTCACGCTGCGCTTCTTTCGTGACGCGCACTGCTTCAGCGGCCGCACGTTCGTCTTCAGCTGCCTGAACGCGGGTGTTCGTTGCGGCGGCTGCTTCGCCGGCAGTCTGCGCCAGCGCAACAGCGGCGTTGTACTGTTCGATGAATTCTTCTTCTGTGCCGACGAATGTTCCGGCGTCGACGCACATTTGATAGATGCTTTTTCCGGCAATAGATGCTTTTTGCCAGACAGATGCGTCAGTTCCAGGCACCTTGCCTGCATTGCTGACAAGTGCGATGTAGCCGCAGCCGTCGACGTCGTACAGAACAAATGTCAGACGTTCGTAAGACACGGCGCTGTTCCAAACGCCGCCAAGCGTCAGCGCGACTTTTCCCAGGTCTACATGTGTGTTCATATTTGCTTGATTTTAGATTATCAGTTGAAGATGTCCTTCTTCGTCGATAGTGAAGTGATCCGCGTCGCTGGCCGCGTCAGTCTTCATCTGAAGATGCATCGCGGCGTCGATTTCGAATGTCGGCCAGTTCAGATTGCCTGACAAGCCTTGCGGCCCTTGCGCGGCGACGCCGGTGTCGATGTCGCCGATGAACCAGTTGCCGTTGCTGCCGATGTGCGGCGTGACACCGTCTGCGCCGGTAGCTGCGACGCCGGTGCTGATGTACTGCTGCTGCGCTTCGTTCCAGACGTACCAGATGCCGTTGATGATGCACGGCGCGTGTGTCGCTGCGCTGGTAGCGGCTGCCGCTGCGGCGTTCGCGTCTACGGTCGCCTGCTGACATGCGCGAAGAATTTCAGTCATGATTGACGTGTTCACTTCGCTGATGACGATTTCGACGTCAGTCGGGTCGTCTTCGTAGACGGTCTGTGCGCTGTCAGAAAGCGGCACGACGTTCACTGCGCGCTTGTCGTATGTCTTCATGTCGCCTTCAAGCGAACACTGAACGACAAGACGATGAATGCCTTCGTAGAACTGCACTTCGGCCGGCCATTCGACATGCAGATATGTGCTGTCGCTTTCGTCGATGCTGAAGACGCATGCGCCGTCGTGCGCGTAGTCTTGCGATTCAGCAATCATGAACAGCTGCTGAATGTGCAGCGAAGACCAGTCGACAGCGACGCCGTTGTCAAGCAGACGCACCTTCATGAAGAAGTCGCTGCTGATTCTATTGTTCGGAAGTTGTACTGCTGCCATAAATTCATGAATTTTTCTGCTGCGAAAATGAAGAAAAAAGCGCAGCCATGCGTGAAACTGACTGCGCTTGTTTTCGCCAAAGTGATTTCTACGATTCTGTGACGGCTTCAGTTGCGTCAGATCCGTCGCTGACGCGCTGCGGATATTCCGGCACGACTGTGACGCGCGCTTCGATTTCGCCGTCTTCTGATGCGACGACAAGCGTGCCGTCAAGCGCGACTTCTGACGGCGCAAGCACGTCGATGCTGCCGTCGCCGAACTGCACTGTTCCTGGCGCAGCAGATGCGTTCTGCGGAAGCGACACAATATGCCAAGCGCAGTTCGCACGCACACGAAGCGACATCTGTTGACCGGCTGCGACAGCAAGCACTTCTGGTGTCACGCGAAGATAGCGCGCGTTCATCGCTGCGTTCATTTCTGCGATGCGGTCAACAGAAGCTTCTGCGTCGTCGTCAGGCGACTTCGCCTTTCTGACGCCAGTGATTGACTGCGACAGCACTTCTTTCTTGAATGCGCGTTCTTCTGTCGCGTTCTTCGCGCCGATGACTGTTCCGTTGTAGACTTTCATGTTCTGATACTATTGAAGTTGTCCGCCGCCGCTTTGTGTTTCGCGGCCAGTCCAAAGCGTTCCGTAGCCGTTGAAGTCGCGAAGAATCGTCGCTGTGAATCTGTCAGTCAGCAAGTCGTGATTGACTGACATCAACAGATGCTGCACGCCTTTATAGCCGATTGTGCAGTCGAAGCGAAGTTCGCCGTCATGTCCGGCGCGTTCGTAGTCACACGGACGGCTTGCGCCTTCAAGCACTTGTTTCGTCGAATAATGAAACATCAACAGCTGCTGATGTATCTTCGCGGGGAAAGGAAGCGACACGGTGTCTGTCTGCCACTTCCATTTGTACGGCGCCTGCTGCACGTTGCCGTCGCCGTCGATGTAATAGAATGCGTTTTCGTAGTTCTCTGGCATGATGAAGCCGCACGACTGCGACAAGCAGCCGAACAGCGGCGTGCGCTTGCAGCGAACGTTGTTCTTCGTATTGACAACCGTCGTCACTTTATCAGAACGCATCTTCGTCGACTGCGATGATTCGAACGTCAGCGATTCGACGCGCGCATACACGCCGATGCTGGCCTGAATCATCAACTGAAGCTGACCGCCGACGACAGTCCACCAGTACGACGTCGACTGATAGACGATTTGTTCGATTGTCAGATATAGCGTGCCGTATGTTCCCAGTTCCTGACATTCAAGAAGCTGCACTTCAAGCGTGTCGGCAGATTCTGTCAGTGGATCGTGTTCTTCTGTCAGCGCCACATATCCCTGCTGCCAATAGTTTCCGTTCCAGTAGCGAATAGTGCTGTTGTCCTTACGATACCATACGCTGTACTTGATGAATTTCAAGTTGAAAGGATAGACGCCAAGTTTGCCGTTTTCATCGAAGCCAGCCGGGTGCGGTGCCAGCTTCAGAACAAGCTTCAGTGCGGTCGAACGCACCTTGCGTCCGAAGCTGTGACTTTCGCTTGTCCAAGACGGCCCGCTTTGCGTTAGCGTTCCAACATTTGCCGCAATATAGACATAGTCGTTCGCTGATTCGCCTTCAGTCTGTTTTGTGTAGTCTTGAAGCGTGTAGTTTTCACTGATAAGACTGATTGGCAGAAATTCCCAGCCTTTCCAGTTGAAGCCGGTGCTGCCGCTTATGTCTGGCGCAGAACGCGACAAGTAGCTTTTTTGATGCGACGTTTGTCCGTATGGGTCGACGATGTCCTGGTCGAACACGCTGATGAAGTTTTCGCTGCTGACTGTGTGTGAACCAGATTTTGCGCACATAATGTCTGGCGCGACGTCGTCATTCTGCCCGAAGTCGATTGTTTCGACGATTTCGCGATACGCTGGATCGTATGTGCGCGTGCCACTGCCGCGGCCGATGAATTGCACGTTTTCTGACGGCGGGTCGTCTTCCATGCGCCAGCCATAGCGTGCGATGTGTCGCAGCGGCCCGACTTCAAAACAGTTCACGTCGCAGAAGCGCATGCACCAGCCGACAGAATTCAGCGTTTCTTCAAGCGCTTCGTACCAGTTCATGCCGTCGAACGCCGACACGTTGACACATAGGTCGCGAACGCCGATTGCATCGTCTTCGCTGCGTAGTTCGTTGTCGTCTGCCTGGTCTTGATACGCTGTGTTCATCGGAAAGTTTATCTTGTTGAACGCAGCTTCTACAAGATTGTAGATGTTCACAAGACCGTTTTTGTCGCCGGTCATGTCGAATTCAAAGTCTTGCAAGTGTCCCAGGTTGTCGCGTGCAGTTATCTGAATGACGCCGAATGCGTCAAGACTTTCTTGATAGCTGTCCGGCGTGATGTAGCCAGACCACAGCGCGCGGCCATTGTGAAACAGCTTCACAAGATACAGCGTTGAATCAGGCGTGTAGAATTCAGTCCAGTTCGTGAAGCGCACCCAGTGGCCGTCGACGCGCTTTTCGCCGTCGCTGTCAAGACCTGGTTCAAACGGATTGTCAAGAAGACCGAACTTCGCTGACGTCTTCACGATAGGTGTGTCGACGTCGTCTTGACTGCCCTGAATAAAGAAGTTCAAGCCGGACAGCTTCGCGATTTCAATCGTTCTGCCAGACCAGCTGCGCTGATGTATTTCAAGACGTACTGTGACGCCGCGTTCATTCGTCAGTTCTTTGTAGAACTTCAGACCGTATGTTCCGCTGATGTATGCCATGATGAACTATCTGTCAAGATCCTTCGATGTGCGCTGTCCCGACAGCAAGATGTTGCTGCCGTCGATTTCGCCCTTCACATATATCGTCATTTCGGTTTCAATCAGCTGCGTCTGATTGCCAGCTGAAGAAGCGCCGCTGTAAGTCGTCGCGTATGATGAACTGCCGCCGTTGCCGGCCAGTGCTTGCAGTCCAGCTTTCGCAGCGACGCCGATTGCGACAAGCGCCGCACCAGCTGCGATTGCTGCGTAGCCGTTCAATGATTCAAGCGCAGCTTTGCACGCTTCGACGCCAAGTCCTTCTGCAATCAGAATTTCGCCTTCTTTGACGGCCATGTCAGCAAGCGGTGTCAGCAGTGCTGCGAAGATTGCGCCCGCGTTGACTTCTTTCAAGCCGAACAGCTGGTCTGCAAGTTCCTGACAGCCGGCACTGAAGCCGCTGATGATAGCGTCATGAAAGTCTTCTGACAGCTGACGCGCGCGTTCTGCTGCGCGTTCCATTTCGTCAAGCATCGCGTTCAGCTGTTCTTCGAACTGTGCTTGAATGTCGGCGTCAAGCGATTCTTGCATTTCTTGAATCGACTGTTCGAACATCGCGTCAATTTCTGCTGCTTCGCGTATTCTGTCAGTCCATTCTTTCAATGCGATGTCGCCTTCGTAGAACTGCGACACAAGCTGTTCAAGTTTGCGCTGCGACGATTCGTCGACGTCGACGCCAGCCTTCAGAACGATGCCCAGCGCGTCGGCATCAATCATGTTTTCTGCGCCGCGCAGATTCAGATTGACGTAGTCAGCAAGCATTTCCGGCGACAGTATGCTGCCGTCAGACAGAATCGGCGACACAAGAACTTTGACTTCCTGGCCGCTGGCGTCTTTCGTTTCGATTATCTGCGAAAACAGCGTCTGAACTGCGCTGCCGGCATTCTTCCAGCCAGCAGCGACAAGATCCGCGCCGTCGACAAGTTTGCGCTTCAGTAAGTCGACGTTGCCGCCGGCTTCTTCAAGATTCTTCTTCAGCTGTTCTGTCGGGTCAAGCTGCTTCTGCTGTTCCGGCTTCAGCTTCAGTTTCGAAGTGTCGATTGCAGACGTGTCGATGCCGGCGCCGTTGTTCTGTATCTGCTGAATGCGTCGCGTTTCTTCGTTGAATGCAGCGCGTGCCGCGTTTGCCGCGATGATAGCGTCGACGGCCTTCTTCGCTTCGTCATCGCTGCTGCCCTGATAGAATTCAGCAAGAACGGTCAGCGCCGCGCTGGTGCTGTAATCGTTGCCAAACTGCGCAAGAAAGTCGTCGACGATGCGCTGGTCTTCGGCCGTCATCTTGTACTTCTTGCCCTGGTTGCGCTTCGAATACTGGTCAAGCGCGTTCAGCAGCGTGTCGTTCGGCGCGACTTCAGTGAAGAATTTTTCAACGGCATCGCGGTTGCGCGTGTTTTGCTGAAGACCTGCTTTCGACAGATATTCGTTCAGATCCGCGACGCGCACACGTTCACGCTGCGCGATTTCTGCGTCGTATAGCGGCTTGATTTTGTCAAGATACTGCTTCGCATATTTGGCGCGCTGTTCATACGTCAGTTTCGTGTCGCGCATCAATATCTGAAGCTGCGCAAGTTCGTCTTGCATCTGCGACTTGCGAATGTTGATGCTGTTCTGAACTTCGAAATCGGCGTCGTGTGCCGCCTGACTGCGGCCGGCCGCCGACATCGCGTCGCCGATGCGCTTGCCGAAGCCGTTCCAGTCCCAGTTCGTCAGCGCAGTCAAGAACGTGTTCCAGGCGGTTTTCATGCGCGACATTGTGTTGTCCCACAAGTCGCCAAAGCGCTGCGAATGATGTGCGAACTTGTCAGCAAGCGCGACAAGACCGGCGCCGACGGCCGCCCAGATAGCGGCGGCTTTCACGCCGATGCCCTTGATTGAATCAGTGAATGACGACGTCTGCTTCTTCGCGTCGTTCATTCCCTTGTCGAATTCAGACTTCTTCAGTCCCAGTTTGACCCAAAGGTCGCCAATCTTGCCCATTGTATCAGTGCTTCTTTTTCTTGTTGAATAGTGCGTCAAGCGCAGCTGCTTCTTCTGCTGTCACGCGGCTGCATTCAAGTGCGCGCTTGATGTCGTCAGGATTGTTCGCGGCAGTTTCCCAGGGAAAGCGGCAGAACGCTTGCGGCGACTGCGGCGCGCGGCCGCGTTTGTAGTGCGGCGACAGCAGCTGCCAGACTTCCCAGCGCTTCAGTTCCCACTGCATGCGCCTGCTACGGTCGAAGCCGTCAAGACGCAGCTGAAATTCGTGAACGGAAGTCGTCGCCGCTTGCAGTTCAGACAGACCGCAGTCGCCTATCAGAAACGCTTCGATTTGCGCGTAATCCAGCCGAAAAACGCTTTTTTTTTACGTTCTTCTGCCGGCTTGTCGTCAGACTTCGTTTCTTTCGCGTCTGCTTTTGTCTGTGCAGCGTCTTTGATAAGCTGCTGAACAGTTTTGCCGGTCAGCGCTTCAAGTGCGAAATTCAGCGCTTTTCCGAAGTTTTCCGGGTCTGCTGTCATGAACGCATGAAAGTCGCCGCGCTTGAACGGTGCATCTTCGACAGTTCCGCAGCCGTCAAGAACCCAGGCATTCAGCGCTGCTGCGAACATGATGTCTGCATACAGTTCGAAGACGACAGCTGAACGCTGCGCTTCGCTTTCGTCGTCTGCGTGTTCGCGTTCGAACGATGCGCCCTGCACACCTTCGAATGTGAACAAGTGCGGCGTGAACAGAAGATTCACGTTCACGCCGTCACTGATTTGAATCGTTCTTCGTAGTGAACGCATAGTGTGTCAGCTTTTAGACATGCGTCACAGCGCCGGTCACAGTCAGACTGATAGTGCGCGATGCTACGCCGCCGAAGTCATTCGTGTCACTGATTGCAGTGATGATTGCATCGCCGTAGTCGCCGGCAGACACAGATGATCCAGTGATAGTGCCGACGGCCCAGTTCACGACGGTGCCGGCCGCAAGTGCAGCAAGCGCGCTGTTCTGTGCGCTGTCGGCTGGATCTGCGAAGACAGTGATTTCGACGGTTGCGCCCTTCTTGCCAGCGATGAACTGCGCCCAGTCAGTCGACTTGTCGCTGATTTCAACAGCTTCGGCGGTGCGGTTCAGACTGTTCGACTGTTCGCCGCCAAGCCAAGTGTACGAAGAACCTACCTTGATGTAGGCTTTCTTTGTGTTTCCAAGTGCTTTTGCCATAGTGGTATGAATTTTTGATGATTATTCTTCAGATTCAGGCGTGAACACGCTTTCGCCGGTTGCGGTCAAGCTGATTGTCCGTGATGCTACGCTGCCGAAGTCGTTTGTGTCGCTGACAGCCGTGATGATTGCGACGCCGGATTCGCCGAATTCGGGTTTGTCGTCGTCTTCATTGATGCCGCCGATTGCATATTCGACACGCGCGCCGGCGACAAGCGCTTCAATCGAAGCAAGCTGCGCAGCATCGTCAGCGTCTGCGAAGACAGTGATTTCAATCGTCGCGCCGCGTTTGCCAGCAATGAACTGCGCCCAGTCGTCAGACTTGTCGCTGACTTCGACGGCTTCAGCAGTGCGATTGACGCTGTTGCTTTGTTCGCCGCCAAGCCAAGTGTAGACGTCAAGCGAATCTTCGACGCTTTCGCAGCGAATGTACGCCTTGATGTGATTGCCAAGTTGCTTTGCCATAGTGTGCGAATTTATTCTTGTGATTCATCGCTGCCGTTGTCGGCAGCTGCGTTGTTTTTCTCTACCCAGACAGTGACGTCTTGCAGTACACGATAGAAGACGGCCGTGCTGTCTTGCGCTTCTTGTTCGTCAAACAGACGGATCTGCCCAGGAATAATGCCGATGACGTCGTAGCCTTCAAGCGACAGACCGGCATCTGCGAACAGCTTGTCGACGTTGCCTTCAAGAAGACTGACGATGTCAGCAACCTTTTCGCCGCTGACGCATTCAATCGTGCAAGTGACAGACCGCACTGCGTTGTCTTTCGTCTGTGGCGCATCTTCGACGACGCTGTGAATTTCGACGCGCGGCATGTTCGCCGTGCCGCCAATCTTCACGCCTTCGCGCGTCAGTGCCGTGCGAATCATCTTGAAGACAGATGCAAGTGCGCTTGTAAACTTTGACATATCAGTTGCGGTCTTTGTCTATTACACTGCGAATCGCGTCTGCGATTGCGCTGCTGATTCTGCGCTTGTTCTTTTCGACAGCCGGCGCGAAGAACGGGTGTGCGTTCGTTCCCTTCTTCGACATGGCGCGATTGATAAGAAACGCGATGCTGTTGATTTTCTTGCGGTCTGCGCGAAGCTTCTTCTGCACCCAGGCGCGAATGTCTTGCACTGGCGCCCAGTGTGCGCGGCTGCCGTATTCGACCGCAGCGGCATAGCCGCGCTGTGCGCTGTCGCTGAAGAATCCGATTTCGACTTCTTCTGTGTTCGGCACATTCTGCACGCGCCCAGACTGCGACAGACGGCCGGTGTTGTTCAGCGTGCCGTGATTGTGTCCGGCTGTGCGCATGTTGCGCTGCGCATCTGCGATGACGTGCATGCCAGCAGTCTGAAGACCTTTCTTCGCTGCTTTCTGCATGTCAACGAACAGCAGACGGTCGAAGTTCGCAAACAAGCGGTCTTCGCCTTCTACCCAGACGTGATTGCCAGTGCGTGCCATAACTACACAGACGGATTGTCGACGTGATACCAGGCCGTCAGATGCGTCAGCCAGCCGCGCATGTCGATGCTTTCAGGCTGCGAAAAGTGCAGAACGTGACCTTGCCAGATGACGCAGTTGTATTCGACGTTGACACTTCTGAATTCGATGTCAAGTCCGATGATGTCGGCCTGCTGGAATGTCAGCATCGTCTTTGTCGCAGACATCTGACGCACACACGCATAAACTTTCAGCACTGGCGTCGGCGTGTCGACTGAAGCGTGACCGAAGTCGTCTTCCGTGACGTTCGCTTTCGCCAGCGTGATTTGCTGATTGAATCGGCGTGCGTTGCGTGTCTGTCTTAACATTGCGAAAGAATCTGTGCAAGTTGTTCGGTGTCTGCGCCGTCATACAGCGCCGTCGCATACTGAAGAACGACAGCGAACAGACTGTCTGCTTGCGTTGGATCTGGCCGCGTCTTGTAAGTGACGATGACTGTTTCCGCGTAAGCGGACAGAAGAAGAAGATTGCCGTCACGCGTGAAGCCGATGTCGTCATCTTCGCCGTTGTGAACGCTGACGATGTCTTTGGGCGTGTGATACAGCTTGACGATGTTGCCGTCTTCGCGTGCGCGTTCTGACACGGTCAGCTTCAGTGTGCATGGAAGCAGCGACTTGCCGGCGGTGTCTTGAACAGTCTTCATCGCGCGCGTCAGCAGAAGCTTCAGCAGCGCGTCACGACTGTTGTCCGGCACGCTGGCATACTGCTTCAGCATGTCAAGCTGTGCTTTCTGCGGTTCATCGCATTCGATGATGTCAAGACGTATCATTTCTTCTTGCGTTTGAACATGTTCTTCACTTTGTCAACAGCTGAAGTTGACGCAGCAGACTTGTCGTTCGCTGCGTCAGACTTCTTCTGCTGATCCGTCGCGTCGTCTTCTGTCTTGACAAGCTTGTAGTAGCCGTTGTCTATCATGTAGCGAATGACGGCGCAATCAGCAAAGCGAATGACTTCGCCCTGCTGAATGCCGTCGTGCGCCTTGATGACCTTGACTGTCAAGATTGCCATGTGTCAGACGTTTAGTTTGAAACCTGAAGCGCAGCGATTGCGGTCGTGGCGCTGGCAACATAGATAAGTCCCTTCTTTTTGGGTGTGGGGGTCTTGACCTGCACAGCCTTGCGGAAGTAGACGTCATAGCCGTCGTATGCGCCGTTGCGAATGAATTCCAGTTCGTAGCTGTTGCCGGCGTAAGGTTCGGCGCAGCTGGTGTCGGCGACGATAAGTTCGCCGGTGGAAAGCACGTCAGTCGGGTAGACCTTGATGCCGTCAAGCATGCTGTTGACCTTGTCGAAAAGGTAGTTACCGTTGTCGTCCTTCAGGGACTTCAGCTGACGGTACAGCGCCCAGGTCAAGAAAGCGGCGTTTGCGTGATAGCCGGCTTTCGCAATCTGGTCTGCGGCGTCGAAGATGACGTCTGCGATGTTGGCCTTTGCGACGGCGTGTGCGGCAAGTGCGCTGAAAGCGGTTGCGGCGCCCTTGATGCCGTAGACCTTGTTCGGATAGGTAGCGTCGCTGCCGGCGCCGTTGCAGATTTCGCTGTCAATCTTTGCATCAACAAGACGAACGCCTTCGTTGACACAATAGTTGTACAGCTGTTCGAACCAGTCTTCGACTTCGGTAGAAATCTGCATGTAGGTGCAAATCTTGCCGAATGCGCGGGTCTTCTCTGCGAAAGCGACGTCAGACTTCGCGGTGTTCTGTGACAGTTCAGCGACGTAGTCAGCGCCAGACTGCGTTGTTGCTTCGATCCAAGCAAGCTTGTTGCCGGTGCGGGGGCGCATGCCGAAAGCGGCGATGAACACGTTTGCACCAGGAACAGCAGCGTGAATGGCGGGGTCTACCTGAAGACCAAGGAAGCCGTTCGGGCTGATGCTGCCAGTTGTGATGCTGGTGACACTTTTCACTTCGACAGTGATGCTGAACTTTTCAGCTTTGGCGGCGACTTTGGCGTCGATGTCAGACTTCTTGTCGTTCAGCGCGTTGCGGAATGCAGTCTTGAAGTCAACCGGCTTTTCAGACAGCTGCTTCTTCAGTTCTGCGATAGTAGCGGACTGCTCCTTAACGGAAGCGTCCAGATTGTCAATGCTGGTCTTCTGACCTTCAATGACGGTCTTCTGTTCCTTCACTTCGTTTTCAAGTGAAGCGGCCTTCTGTTCGGCCGTGGCGGCCTGCTGCTTTGCGGCGGCCACTTCTGCGGAAAGCTGTTCGGCTTTCTTCTTGATGTCGTTTTCAGGCATGGTAGTGAATTTTTAGAAAGTGAATGTGTTGTGTTGTCTACATGTAGCTGAAGAAGCGGCGCGCGATTTCGTCTTCGACGACAGACTTCAGCTGCTGTATCTGTTCGTCAGACATCTGCTTCAGTTCATTCTGAAAGTCTTCAGACTTCGCGTCAAGCAGAATCGCTTTCGGGTTCGCTGCGCGCGTAACCGGCGACGCTTCGATGATAGTGATTGCGTCAAGCACGCGCACGTCGTATTCGTAGCCTTCGCGCTTTTCGTAGTGATAGCGGTCGGCATAGTAGCCGATGCTGAATTCAGTGATTGCGCCGTTCTGAAGCAGAAGAATCGCGTCTTTGCCGGCGCTGGTGGGAAGAATGTCGGCTTCAATCAGAAGACCGATTGCGTCGGCTTTCTTGTCGGTTATGACGCCGATGACTTCGCGTGCGTTGTGCTGATAGCACAGCTTCATGCGGCCGGCGTCTTCGCTTTTCAGAAAATCGTCGCATGCTGTCGGCGCGATGACGTCGCCGTAGCTGTCGATGTTGCCGAACGCGCAGACATACGCCTTGATGTGAAGACTTCCGTCTTCTGACACGGACTTCTGTTCGATGCGGCAGTCAAACGACTTGTGCAAAAGTTCTTTCGGTGGCATAGCTTTTTGAATTATTCTGCGCAAATGTATCGAATCGCTGTCGTCTTCGCGCGTCTTGACGTGTGCCGTTTTTCGCCACACATGAAAAACGAACGGCTGCGCAATCGCTGCGAAGCCGTTCCAGGTATCAAAAGATGAGAAAGAAAGTACAAGCGGCGGGTGCCGTGTTATTTCGGTATGCGAATACAGCTGCAAGCGCAGTTGATGATTTCGCCGGCTGGCGCATTCAAGCTTGTGTCGTGCGGGTACAGCATGCGGCAGTCTTCAAGTTCGAAGTAGTCGTTCTGGTCGACTGTGATGCCGTCCATGACTTCGTGTGATTCGCGCGTATTGCCGACGCCGCTGATGCACCATTCCTTGACGAACGACACTTCAGTCGACTGCGCTGCGATGTCTGCGCTTTCTGCAAGTCCTATCATCGTTTCAGTCTGCGCGATCCGTCGTGCTTGCCATAGATTCAGCGGCGCGAATTCTTTCTTCACACGCTTGACAAGCGCTTCGACGCCGATGTTGACGTCTTCGTTCAGTGCATCTGACAGAATGTTCTGCAAGTCGTCACGAAGCGTGCCTGACACGCTGACGATGTTGCGGCCGCAGCGTTCTGTCGCGAAGCTGCGCAGCGTCTGTTCCCAGATGCCAGACGGCGCGTCGGCCTTGCCTTTCGACAAGTCGCGCGTCACAGACTTCGCATTCGGCAGTCCTGCGTTCAGATACAGTCCAGTCGTCCAGTCATACAGATATGCGCTTTCGTTCAGATTGTTTTCGATGATGCGCGCCCACTGCGATTTGTCGTCGTAGTTCGCGCACAGCTTCAGAAGACGACTGACTTCGTTGCGACGAAGAATGACAAGCCGTGCGGCATATACTTTGCCGACGGCCAGTCCCTTGCGGCGCAAATAGTCCTGGTGCGCGCGCTGCTTCGCTGAAATCTTCTTTCGCATTATTCGTTGATGTCGAAGTCAGAAGCTTCGTTGCCGAATTGAACGCCAAGCGGCATGATGGGCTTGTCGGCCCAGTCTTCTTCGATGCGTTCGTAGTTGTTCGCTTCGCGCAGTTCGTTCAGCGTCGCGTGCATCTTCGCCAAGTCGTCAAGCGTTTCGCCGCGATTCTTCTTCAGCACTTCAATCTTGTCTGTGTCGACAGTCAGTTCGAACTGATCCGACAGTCCAAGATAGTGAACCAGGTCTTCGGCGAATTCGTTGCAAAGCGGAATCGCAAGCTGTTCGTAGATTGTCTTCTTCGCTTCTTTCGCGTTTTCGTACTTCGACTGTCCCAGATAGATGTCGACCGGCAGCTTGTACACGAAGCAAAGCACGTTGATTGCGTCTTTGTGTGAAGACAGAATCGACAAGTCGGCCGGATTGTCGCCCAGCTTGTGAACTTCGATTGCAGTGCGCATCGCGATGTTCTTGTTCGCGTTCTTCTGCGCGTTCGTCTTCTGTTCGATGTCGTCGACCTGCTGCGGCAGTGCCGGCGCAGCTGCGTGTGCAGACGGCGTGATGACGTTCGCGGGGCCGCCGTTCTTCAGCGTAGTCGCCTGGCGCTGCATTGCGCGGTCGATGACTGTCAGATACACTGCGGCTGCGACGATTTTCGAAGTGCCATAGAATGATGTGTCGTCAAGATTGTAGTCGAACGACTGGAAACAGTTGCCTTCAAGCAAGATTTCGTCTTTGCCGCTGGTGCCGGTCAGCTTGATGCCCTTGAACGGCGCAGTGATGCCGCCGCGGTCGATTTCGACGCGCTGCCCTGGAATGATGTACATTTCTTTCGGCGTGCGATCCTTGCCGGCCTTCTTCGGTGCATAGACCAGTGCGTCGCCGAACAGTAGCTTGTTGATTGCCCAGGCGGTCAAGAACTTTCTGCGCGTGAAGCGGTCATTCGGCTTGTTCAGCAAGTCAAGAATCGGGTGCGTGTCAACGTAGTCACCTTTCTTGATGTCATACAGTTCAAGATACTTCGCGACTTCGCCGACATTGTCAGCGATGTAGTTGATGACGCCCATGACCGGCGCAAGCGTTTCGTATGCGTTCTTGATTTCAAGACGCGAAAAGCGCGCAAGCTGGCCCATTTCAAGACCTTTCAGCTGTGGCGCGATGATTTGCAGATACTGATTGACGAAGCCGTCTGTTTCGCCGTAGTAGCCTTTGACTTCGTTTTCAAGCGATTTCAGCGCTTTCAGTTCGCTTGTCTTGATGATGTTCAGTCCAAACATAATTCGTCGATTTATGACGCAAAGAAACGTGTTTTCCGCGACGATACGCTGCAAAGCGCTGCGCTAATTTTCGCCGATGTTGTTCGTGATGCCCAGGCGACGCAGATGCGTCACTGCCGCGTAGTTGATTGCGTCCATTGCATGGTCGTTGCCGTCGCACGGTTCGTCAGTGTAGTGACTGTTGTCTTGCGGCTTCGGCTTGTAGCTGTACGTCTTGACTTCAGCGCCGATGTGTTCGCCGACGTAGCG
>OCVV011358822.1_pt1 | contig 37182 bp, 35 predicted proteins | sample 1539721 | NCBI WGS metagenome assembly OCVV01 (sample SAMN02144230, study PRJEB22623) | gut metagenome | biome: sheep rumen | host: Ovis aries | place: New Zealand | reverse complement strand
GGAAACGTCCATTTCCAGGGGATTTTGGCGGAGAAGCCGGGATTTGAACCCGGGCTGCCATTTCTGACACTACTCCCTTAGCAGGGGAGCACAAAACCTTGATTTTACGGCGTTTTCATGGTGCTTGTTACCAGTATGTTACCAGTAAAACGGTTTTTACAATGATTCGATGGCTTGCAATACGTCTGTGTCATCCGGATGGCAATAACGATCAAGCACTTTAGTGGTAGATCAGCGCATGATTTTACGGATCAATGCCGGAGCAATGTTCTTGGTGATTGACAGCGTTGTAGCGGTTGTATGCAGGCAACTGTACGGGCCGAGTGTTTGGTAACCAGTCACGGACAAGACTTCGCAATACATAGAAAACCAGTACCTTTATTCTGTCCTCAGCGCCACGACCGGGTCCTTCTTTGCGGCGATCCGGGAGGGGATCAGGCCGGCGATGAAGGTGAGGGTCATGGAGATCAGGATCAGGAGGGCGGCGCCGAGGGGCGGGAGGGCGGCCAGGTTGGAAAGGCCCGCCAGCTCCTTGATGATGATGTTCATCACCACGACCAGGCCCAGGGACACCAGGATGCCGATGACGCCGGCTCCAAAGCCCACGATGAGGGTTTCAGCGTTGAACACCCGGGAAATGTCCCGCTTGGACGCGCCGATGGCCCGCAGGATGCCGATTTCCTTCGTCCGCTCCAGCACGCTGATGTAGGTGATGATGCCGATCATGATGGAGGAAACCACCAGGGAGATGGCCACGAAGGCGATCAGCACGTAGCTGACGGCGTTGATGATGTTGGTGACCGACGAGATCAGCAGGCCCACGTAATCCGTGTAGCGGATGACGTTTTCCTCGCCGGCCGAAGCGTTGTAGGTCTCGATCAGGCGGCTGACGGCCTCCTTGGCCTCGAAGCTCTTGGGGTAGATATAGATATAGGAGGGGGCCTCCAGGTCGCTGGCGCCGAGGGTCTGCATGTTTTTCGCGTAGGACCCGCCAATGATCTCCGGCAGGACCGTGGGCAGGAACTGCTTGATCCGGTCTTTGGGCAGGAAGTTGAGCATGCCGGAGAGGCTATCCAGCTGGGCCTGGATCTCTTGGCTCCATTTCATGGTGCTGCCGTACTGCTGGACGAACTCGCTGAAGCTCATCCGGTCCAGGGCGTCCAATAGGTCCTCTGCTCTGGTGTCAAAGGGCTGGCCGGTGAAAACGTCGATGTCCGGGTGCTCGCGCTGCTCGCGGACGATGGGGCTTTCGTTGATGTGGGTGACGGCGTACTCCATCAGTTCAAACCGGTACCCCACGCCGCTGCTGACGGAGGTGGCCACGGTCCCTTCCGCGGGCCGCAGGATGCCTACCACCTTGATTTCCATCGCGCTGTCGAGGAGATTGCGCAGAAAGTTTTCGTCGTTCTCACTCAGGTCGATCCAGTGGTTGCCCCGCTTTTCATAAAAGGCCGTGTTCAGCGGCATGCGGAAGCGCAGGTTCAGCAGTTCGTCATAGGTGAACTCCATGGCTTCGCTCTCGATGGCGTTGCCTGCCTGCATCTGCTCAAACTGGCCGGCCAGCTCGCTCTGGTCCTTGAGGCCCAGGGTGTAGAGGGTGTAATCGGTCAGCTCGTTTCGGCTGTTGACGATGATCACCATCTCGTCCATCGCCTCGGGGAAGCGGCCGGCGAGCACGTCGTACTGGTGTTTGAGCAGCTCTTCGTTGTCCAGCAGGGGCTGAAACACGTTCATCCGCCGGGCGGATTCGGTCATCATGGTCTGGGAGAAGGAGCCTGCGTTGGCCGCCGTCATCTCCAGCATGTCGGATACGCCGGTGGCCTCCATCGTGGTGGAAGGGTTCACCTGGATGATCCTCCCGCTTTGGTCCTCCCGGTAGAGCAGCAGGGCCGTATCGTACCCGTACTGGATGCCGCTGACCAGGCTGTCCACACCGTTGGCCGGGTCCTCCAGGTAGGTCTTGAATTTTTTCAGGTTGTTGTTGGTGACGCTGCTCCACCAGGCGCTCATCAGGTTGGTCATCCGGCTGCCGGAGTACACCTTGCCGTCCGGGCGGCTTTCCTCCTCCGCGGAGACGCCCATCAGGCTGCTCAGGGTGTCGGAAATGTCCATGGTCTGCTGGGTGATTTCCAGCGGATAGGCGGACAGGGTATCCTCCTCCACCCGCTTGATGTAGGAGTTCACCCCGGAGGACAGGGACAGGATCAGCGCGATGCCGATGATGCCGATGGACCCGGCGAAGGCCGTCAGCAGGGTGCGGCCCTTCTTGGTCAGCAGGTTGTTCAGCGACAGGGACAGGGCGGTTCCAAAGCTCATGGAGGGCTTTTTCTGCCGGACGCTTCCGGCCTTTTCCTCGGAGGCTTCGTCCCAGGGGTCGGTGTCGCTGATGACCCTTCCGTCCAGCAGGCGGATGATGCGGCTGGCGTACTGATCCGCCAGCTCCGGGTTGTGGGTGACCATGATGACCAGCTTGGTCCTGGAAACGGCTTTGAGGATTTCCATCACCTGGACGCTGGTTTCGCTGTCCAGCGCGCCGGTGGGTTCGTCGGCCAGGAGGATGTCCGGGTCGTTGACCAGGGCCCGGGCGATGGCCACCCGCTGCATCTGCCCGCCGCTCATCTGGTTGGGCTTTTTGTGGATCTGGTCCGAAAGCCCCACCTGCCGGAGGGCCTCCAGGGCCCGTTTCCGGCGCTCCTCCCGGCCGACCCCGCTCAGCGTCAGGGCCAGCTCCACGTTGGCCAGCACCGTCTGATGGGGGATCAGGTTGTAGCTCTGGAACACGAAGCCAATGGAGTGGTTGCGGTAGGTGTCCCAGTCGCTGTCTTTAAACTGCCGGGTGGTCTGTCCGTTGATGATCAGATCCCCTTTTGTGTACTGGTCCAGCCCGCCGATGATGTTGAGCAGGGTGGTTTTTCCGCAGCCGGAGGGGCCCAGGATGGCGGCGAATTCGCATTTGCGGAAGCGGAGGTCCACCCCGCGCAGGGCCTCGACCTTCGTATCCCCGGTCTGATAGTCCTTGGTGATGCCTTTGAGAACGAGCATGTCTTTTTCTCCTTAGAAGCCCAGGGTCTCCCCGATCAGGATCACCTTGATCCTGCCGGGGACGCTGGAGCGGCGGGTGGTGACGAACTGGCTGCAGATGCAGTCGCTCCCGTAGCAGTCCCCGCAGCGGCCGGTCACGGCGCAGGGCGTTTTCTTGTTCAGGCGGATGCAGTTGGGCGGGCAGGCGTTCAGCCGGGCGCGCTCCTGGGCGGCCTCCAGACTGGAGACGACCTTGTTCATCCCGCACAGGACGAGGACCTGCTTGGGCCCGTAGATCAGGAAGGCCAGGCGGCTGCCGTGGCCGTCGATGTTGAACAGCTCCCCGTCCATGGTGATGGCGTTGGTGCTCATCAGGAAAGTGTCCGCCGTGATCAGGCGGGCGTTCATCTGATCCTTTTCCTCCGGCGTCACCGCCTGGGCCCGGTCGATGACCTGGAGCGGGGCGGTTTTGAGGGCGTCCATCAGGCCGCATTCCGTCAGCGTTACCGAGCCGCCCCAGCCGACGGAGGAGCCCTCCGGCATCAGGGACAGGGCGATGGAGACGGCCTCCTCTTTTGTGGCGGCGTAATAGCCCTCCATCTGCCGCTTTTGGAGGCTTTTGATAATCAGCTCCGCCTGGAGCTTCCAGGCTGTCTGTACAGGGGTCATGGATGGTTTCCTCCTTTATGCTTCCGCTTTGGGAAGGTCGTGGTCTTTCTGGAACAGCCGGCTGCGCCGGTAGCGGATGGCCAGCAGGGTGGAGCACATGATCCACCCCATGGGGTAGGCCAGGGCGACGGCGATGAAGCCGAAGCCCAGGGCCTTGGTGACTGCCAGGTAGATCTGCCGGAACACTACGAACGAGCAGAGCATGATGACGGTCGGCGCGGTGGCGTCGCCGATGCCGCGCAGGGCTCCGGCGTAAATCTGGTTAAAGCAGATGGTCAGATAAAAGGGCGTGACGATGCGGATAAAGCGGACGCCGAAAGATACGACCTCCGGGTCCGGGGAGAACAGCCCCAGCAGCTCGCGGGACGCGATGAAGGCGGCCACGGCGAGGACGGCGGTGGACAACAGGCTGATGTAGACGGCGGAGCGGACGCTTTCCCGGGCCCGGTCCTTCCGGCCCGCGCCCCAGTTTTGCCCCACCATGGTGGTGGAGGCCATGGCGATGGCCTGCACCGGCACCAGCACGAAGGCGTCCAGCTTGTTGTAGATGGAATAGCCCGCCATGCAGGCCGAGCCGAAGGCGTTGATGTAGGACTGGACGAACACGTTGGAAAACGCCGTGATGGCCGATTGGATGCTGGACGGCAGGCCGATGCGCAAAATGGTGTTCAGCGAGGCCTTGTCGATCTTCAGCCGCTTCCAGCGGACGCCGTAGGCGGAGTGCTCCCGGGTCAACGTCCAGAGGATCAGCCCGGCGGAGATCAGCTGGGAGATGACGGTGGCCCAGGCGACGCCGTCCACCTTCATTTTGAACACCAGGACGAACACCAGGTCCAGCACGGTGTTGAGCAGGGCGGAGATGATCAGAAAGATCAGCGGCCTGCGCGAATCGCCCACGGCCCGCAGGATGCCGGACCCCATGTTGTAAAACAGGATGCCGGAAATCCCGGAAAAATAGATCAGCAGGTACAGCCGGGCCTCGTCCCACACGTCCTGCGGCGTCTGCATGAAATGGAGCATCGGGTCGATGATGAGCAGGCCGATGACCGTGGAAATCAGGCTCATGATGAAGGTGACGGCGATGGTGGTGTGCACCGCCCGGCTCAGGCCTTCCTCGTCGTGCGCCCCGTAGCGCTGGGAGATGACGACGGACGCGCCGGTGGCCAGCCCGGCGCAGAAGCCGACCACGGTGTTGATGATGCTACCGGTGGAGCCAACGGCGGCCTGCGCCTCCTTGGAGACGAAGTTGCCCACCACCAGCGTGTCCACGGTGTTGTACAGCTGCTGAAACAAAAGACCGATCGCCATCGGGATGGCGAAGCTGATCAGGTGCCGCCAGATACTGCCCTCGGTCATGTCCGAATCGGTGCGAATCGCCCGGGCCAAAGAATCACCCTTTCCTTGATAAAAAACACAGATCAGAAAAATACAGCCGTTCTCTCCGCAAGGGAAAGAACGGCAAACCCCTGTCCCACCCTTTGTTTCCGGTCGATATCAGGTAAAAATCATCATCGGTAACGATGCAGGTGTAATGGTGCCGGGCCTAAAGAATGAAGCTCGGGATTCGAACCCGACGGCTGTGCCCTTTACAGCTGCCAACAGGACCGGACAAGCCGGATGAAGACGCATTCTGGCTCCGCTTCAGAGATCAGATACCCACCCCGGAAACAAATGACCTAAGATGTTTCGTTATTTGTCCAGCAGGTCCGTCGTCCAGTTGAGGGACTGGATCCGGACGTCCAGCGCCCGAAGCTCGGCAGACAGGGCGTTGGACTGCTTGCGCAGTTCGGATACGTCCACGGTGCTGATGACGCGGATCTCGCTTCGGCTGGAGCGCTGGGCCAGGTCGCTGGCGTTGTTCAGAAAACCGTTCAAAATGCCGAGCTCCTGACCCCGGATGTCCCGCTGGGCCAGCAGGCCCGTCAGCGTGTCGTCCCCGTCGAGGGTCTGGCTGTTGGTCAGGTTGATGCGGGTCACCAGGTCTTCCAGCTGCTGGGTGACCTCCATGAGTTCGCTCAAAAGGAGCATCGGGTCCTCCGCGGGGACTTCGCCGTCCTGTACGCGGGCGTTGTTGTTCAGCCTGATTTCCAGGGCGTTCATCCTGCGCTGCAGGTCCGCGCGATTGATGAGTGCTTCCGCCAGCTTCATGTCTGCCCATCCTCCTTACTTTCAAAACAGCGCAAAAAAGAAGCTTTTCCTGTATCTTACTGCAAGGCCTCGCGTTGTGTCAACTGCGGAAAAGACGTTTTTTAGAGGAATTTACGGATTCTATGACTGTTGGATAGATGACGCCGATCAAGGCTGTTCCTGGAGGTATTTTTGCAGCTATGATCCGAAGACGGACTGCGTCGTCAGCGATATTGATGCCGGCCGGAAAGAATTCCATGATCAGACGGAACCGGTCTATATGGATGGGGAAGCCGTATTCCGGATGCTGGAGGACGGCACGCTCCGCTGGGAAGACAAAAAAGAAAACGCGGGCAAAGACATGGTCTTTATCCGCGTGGAAAGCAGGTGGACGAGCGGCCTGCTTCATTGACATTTCAGCTGTGCGCTTCGGCATGGCCGTCCAATACCGAGCCGGTGAGGTTGCCCTCCGCGTCATAGATCAGCTTGAGGGAAAAACAGTCCTGCCTGGTATTTAACAGGGGCAGGAAGAGGCGGTCGCCCTCCCAGAGGGGAAGGCTTGGGATTTCCTCCGCGGGCACCCAGCGCAGGACGCCCTCTGTACACTCGGGCAGGGCGGTTTCCTCTGTCTTTGCGGTGTAGAGGAAGGTCAGCTCATTGCCCCAGGCGGGCAGGATGAAGGTGAGAATGCCCCGAAGTTGCAGGCCCGAAACGGTCAGCCCGGTTTCCTCCCGGATCTCCCGGAGAATACATTCCTCCGGGGATTCGTCTTTTTCCAGATGCCCGCCGATGCCGATCCACTTGCCGGCGTTTTCGTCCTGCTGTTTTTTGACGCGGTGCAGCATCAGGACCTGCCCGTCCCTCTCGATATAGCATAAAGTCGTCAGACGCATGAAGGGCTCCCCTTTGATCGCAGAGTGAAGAGTTTTCGCGGCCTTTGGCCGCAGAGTGGAGAGTGGAGAGGAGATATGGTGTTGAAGAACCATGCCGGGGCTCTCCTGTTTTCTTATGCTTCTTTGGCTTTTACAGCTGCGCCGCAGTGGGGGCAGTTGAGGTGGATGCCGTGCACGTAGACGCCTCCGCAGTATTCGCAGGTGTCTTCCTGAACCTGGCCCCGGTCCGTCGGGCAGCGGACGGCGCCGACCTTATCGCGGACCTGGTTGGCTGAACGGATGCCGGAAATCAGGCTGTACAGCCCGGCGCCCAGGATGAACACGGCCACGAGGACCGTACTTTGCAGCTCGTCCCGGTCAAAGTCAAAGCCTGATTTCATCACTTCCGGCAGAATGTCTTCCATGCCCTGGCTCACAGCCTGGCCGACGGTGTAGCGCTCCCGGGCGTACAGGTATTTCTGCACGTTTTCGGTGAAGCGGTTGGTGATCTTCTCGGTCAGGATGCCGTCCGTGTCGTTTCCCTGCATGCCTTCCCAGACCCAGTCGTCAAAGGACGCGGAGGGGTCGCCCGAATAGCAGAGCAGCCAGTGAGCCTCGTCGGAATACAGGTGGACGTAAGCCTCCAGGGCGAAGGTGGAAAAGTTCACGTATTTGCCCTTCCATTCCTCCGGGGATACGGCGAGGAAGGCGGGCGTGATGCCGGTTTTTTCCTGGAAGCGGGAAAAGACGTCGTACATTTGCGCTTCGTCCTCGCTGGTCAGGAGATTGGCCCGGTCGGCGATATGGATGGTGGGATCCGCCGGCACGAGCTTTTGAGGGTGACGGTAGCTGCCTGCCAGAAAGACGGCCAGAAACGCGAAGGCGAACAGCACCATGAGCGTCGGGCCGATGATCTTTGGATGGGCGTCCCGCTCGGTGATGGGGCTGCTGGAATAAAAGTAGGTGGGTCTGGCGCCGTGATAGACTACGTACCGGTGGTAGCCGGAACGGTAGGTGTTGGAAACCCGGGGCGCTGGCGGCGCGGACCGGGTGCCGGACCCGCCGGAAGAATGGCTTCCCGAAAAGGAACCGCCGCCGTGAGAGCCTCCGCCTGATGAATGGGGCATACTGATGTACCTCCGACTTAAAAAAGATGCTGCAATGGGATCGTACCACAGGACGAAGCATAAAACAAGCGTGAAACCAGTTTTTATTTCTTTGATTTCCGGTTTCCCGCGTACTTGTTTCCGGATGAATCTATGGTATAATCGAAGAAACCGGCGACGCCGGACCGGAAGGAGGGGAGGATGGCTTTGCAACCGGAAAAGACCTACGCCTTTTACGGCTGGGAAACCGCGCTGATTCACGCGCACCATCCCGAGTTTCCCGGGGTGGATACCCCCAGGGATCTGTACGACCTGCTGCTGAACTGCTGGGACCTGGATACCTGCGCCCCAAGGCTCCGGGCGAAGTGGTCCAAGGACAACCCGACCTGGGGCCAGTGCTCGATTACGGCCTTCCTGGTACAGGACATCTACGGGAGCCGGGTATACGGCGTCCCCCTGCCGGAAGGCGGCTTTCACTGCTACAACGACGTGGACGGCTGCGTCTTCGACCTGACCAGCGAGCAGTTCGGAACCGAAAAGCTGAACTACACCTCCAACCCCGAACAGCTCCGAACCACCCATTTCGCCGACCAAAACAAGTACGCCCGCTACTGCCTCCTTAAAGAAAGGCTTTTGTCCAAAATCAATGCTCCCCACGAGGGCAAAGAGTAAAGCCCTTTTACCCAGTCCTTTCATCCCCTGTTTCTCGCACCTACCCACCATCAAAAGGTATTCCACTCCTAACTCCTTACTCCTAACTATAAACCTCCTACCTTCTACCTCCTACTTCCTACCTTCTATCCTCTGCCCTCTCCCTCCTCCCTCCTACCTTTTGAAAGGAGTTTTCCTGATGCTTCAGGATATCTCTGTGCCGTTTGACAATGCTTTCCGTCCGGTCCCGCCCAAGGGGGAGGAGCCGGTGCTGTGCTTTGACCGGGGAAACATCCTTCTGTCCAATGACGGGGACGGTTTTTCCTTTCCCCGGGCGAAGGATTTTGACGAAGATAAACTTACCTGGCTGTTCCGGGTGGGGGAGGAGGAATACTTCCTCTTTTCCGGGGAGGAAAAGCCGGAGCTGCCGGGCTTTTCCTATGAGCCCCTGCGTTCCCTGCGCGGCCGGGAGCCCCGGGAAAGGGCCTTTGCCGCCTTCACCGGCCGGCACCTGCATTACTGGTATACCCATGCGCGCTTCTGCGGGGCCTGCGGGGCGAAAAACGTCCCCTCCCAGACGGAGCGCGCCATGGTCTGCCCGGCCTGCGGGAGCGTCTATTACCCGGTGATCGCCCCGGCGGTGATCATCGGGGTCACGAAGGGGGACAGGCTGCTGGTTTCCCGCTACGCCAACCGCCCCTACAAGGCCCTGGCACTGATCGCCGGATATACCGAGATCGGCGAGACCATCGAGGACACCGTCCGCCGCGAGGTCATGGAGGAGGTCGGCATCCATGTGAAGAACCTGCGCTATTACCGCTCCCAGCCCTGGGGCATCGACCACGACGTGCTGATGGGCTTTTTCTGCGAGGCGGACGGAGACGAGGAGCTCAAAGTGGAGCACGGGGAGCTGGCGGAGGCGTGGTTTGCGTCCCGGGACGAGCTGACGGACCTGCCGGACAGCGCCTCCCTGACCATCGACATGATCACCCGCTTCAGGGACGGCGGGCCAAACTGGGCGGCCCGGCTGAATGAGCCCCGGTAGCGGGGCATGAACGGACTGTAGAGCCGGCTTTCCGCCGGCTTGGAGCAGATATGAAAGGAGTTTTTATTTCATGGATCGGCTGATTCTCGAGACCACCGTAACCCAAGGTCACATCTCCAAGGACATCCAGGGGCACTTCTCCGAGCACCTGGGACGCTGCATCTACGGGGGCGTCTATGTCGGCGAGAACTCGGACATTCCCAACGTCAACGGGATGCGCAGCGACGTGGTGCAGGCCCTGCGGGACATCCGCATTCCGGTGCTCCGCTGGCCGGGCGGCTGCTTTGCCGACGAGTACCATTGGAAGGACGGCATTGGCCCGAAGAACACCCGCAAGAAGATGGTCAACACCCATTGGGGCGGGGTCACGGAGGACAACAGCTTCGGCACCCATGAGTTCATGGAGCTGTGCCGCCAGCTTTCCTGCGACGCCTACATTTCCGGCAACGTGGGCTCCGGCACCGTGCAGGAGATGAACGAATGGGTCGAATACCTGACCTTCGACGGGATTTCTCCCATGGCGGACCTACGCCGGGCCAACGGCCGGGAAAACGGCTGGAAGGTCAAATATTTCGGCGTGGGCAACGAGCCCTGGGGCTGCGGCGGCAACATGACGGCGGACTATTACACCAACGAATACCGCCGCTACCAGACCTATATCCGCCAGTACCGCCCGGGGGAAAAGATCCTCAAAATCGCCGCCGGTCCCGGCACCGCGGACTGGCGCTGGACCGACACCCTGATGAAGAGCGCCGGAAAGATGCTGGACGGCGTGTCCCTGCACTACTACACCGTTCCCGGCACCTGGGAGCACAAGGGAAGCGCCCTGTCCTTCACCCGGGAGGATTACTACGTCACCATCCGGAAGGCCCTGGAGATCGAGGAACTGATCCGCCTGAACAGCGCCGTCATGGACCTGTACGACCCGGAAAAGCGGGTCGGCCTGATTGTGGACGAGTGGGGCACCTGGTTCGACGTGGAGGAGGGCACCAACCCCGGCTTCCTCTACCAGCAGAACGCCATGCGCGACGCCATGGTCGCCGCCCTGAGCCTGAACATCTTCAACCGCCACTGCGACCGGGTGCACATGGCCAACATCGCCCAGCTGGTCAACGTGCTGCAGTCCCCGATCCTCACCGAGGGAGACAGGATGGTCTGCACGCCCACCTACTATGTCTTTAAGCTGTTCCGCGATCACCAGGAGAACGAGCTGCTGGCCAGCTTCCTGGACGCCCCGGAGATGGAGGTCTGCGGCATGAAGCTGCCCTCCATTCAGCACTCCGCTTCTATCGCGAAGGACGGCACCGTCCACGTAACCCTGGTCAACCCCTCCCTGGACGAAGCCCGGGAGCTGGAAATCGCCACCCGGGACAGGATGCCCGAACAGGTTCAGGGCGAGATCCTGACCGGAAAGATGGACGACCACAACACCTTCGACCGTCCGAGCGACGTCAAGGATCAGCCCTTCACCGGCTTTGCCGTGGCCCAGGACGGCCTGACCGTCACCCTGCCTCCGTTAAGCGTCGTGCACCTGGCCATCCGCTGACCATGGAAGGACAGTGCAGGAAGTGCCTGCTCCGGGACGCTTTCCCGGAGGACTATGAAAAGTACGTGGGTAGCCTGCTGATCAAAATTCCCTCCGGCGCACGCGCGCCAGAGGGAATCTATCAGCAGCGGCTGTCTATATGCCGTGCCTGCGATCAGCTGAACAACGGCACCTGCATGGGCTGCGGCTGCCTGGTGGAGCTGAAGGCCGCCTATAAAAACGAAAAATGCCCTTTCCGCAGGTGGTAGGCGGGAACGCTATCCACAGAAAAGCGGCGCGAAACCGGAGCGCACGATGCGCTGGTTCCGCGCCGCTTTTCTGTACTTACATGCCGTTCATGACCTGGGATACGTTGCTCATGGCCGCGGCCAGGGCTTCCGGGCCGGCGCCGGCGTTGAGCTGCATGACCAGGTTCTGGATGGCGGTGTACAGGCGGAGGTATTCTTCGCTCTCCGGCTCCAGCCAGCCCAGCTGCTGGGTGGCGCTGACGATCAGGTTCTGGGCGCCGGACCGAAGTTCAGAAAGGGAAACGGGGTCGTCCGGCCCGCTTTCTTCCTCCTGCTGCTGGGCGTATTCGGTGTTCGGATCCTCGGTGAACAGAGGATCTTCGACCGCCTGGCCGTGCCAGGTGCATAGGTTGCTGCTGCTGACCGTGATGCCCAGATAATCTTCCAGCACGCTCTGGTATTCGGTGCCGATGTATTTTTCCAGCGGATGACCCTTGGGCAGGGAGATGACGCCGCAGGTCTCCGTATGCTCGCAGGAGGGGCTGGCCAGCATCCCGGACTCCGAGCAGATGACCCGCTGGACGTGCAGCTGGCAGGAAACCCGGGGCAGGCTGTCCGCCGGCCACCAGTCGGTCTTGGTGCCGTAGCCCATGCGGTCGGACAGGCAGGCCTCCGTGGTCAGCTGGCCGGAGACGGCGCAGGTAGTCACCTTGACCAGACCGTAATCTTCCGCCTTGCCTTGGAGGATGTCCCGGTCCTTGAGGCCCTTTTCGGTGTGGACCCGGCTCATGATTTTTTGCCAGAGCTTGGCGGCGCTGTTGCCGCCGGTGGTCTTGGAGGACAGGGCCTTGTAATTGTCGTGGCCGATCCAGACGGTCCCGCAGTACCACCCGGTCATGCCCGCAAAGAAGACGCCCTTTTGGTCGGAGTTGGTGCCGGTCTTGCCCGCGACGGTCTGGCCGGAAATCTTGGCGGCGGTGCCGGTGCCGGAGGTTACGGCGTCCTTGAGCATGTCGACGGTCAGCCAGGCGGTGGAGGGCTTGAACACCTGCCGCTGCACCTGGTTGGCGGCCGCGTCATAGAGGCTGCGGCGGTCGCTGTCAAACAGGCCCTTGAAGGTGATGGGGGAGCGGTAGACCCCGCCGTTGCCCAAAGCGCCGAAGGCCATGGCCATTTCCACGCAGGAAATGCCGCTGGAGCCCAGGGCCAGGCCGAAGGGGGTCTTGTTGATGTGCTCGGGGGAAACGCCCAGCCGGAGCAGATAATCGTAGGAACGGTCCACCCCGACGAAGTTCATCAGCGCGTAGGCGGCGGCGGTGTTGTCGCTGCGCATCAGGGCGGTCCGCAGGGTCTCGGGCCCGCGGTAGGAGCTGCCGCTGTAATTCTTGGGCCAGGTGTCCTCCCCGTTGTTTCCCCGCCAGCCTGCCACGGGCAGGGGCATGTTGCTGACGATGTCCGCCGCCCCGTGGCCCAGCTCGACGGCCGGGGCATACACGGCCAGGGGCTTGATGGCCGAGCCCACGGGCATGTTCATGTCCGAAGCGCGGTTCAGGGTCTTGCGCCGGTCCGGCTTGGTCCGGGAGCCGACGATGGCCTTGATTTCCCCGGTGCGGTAATCGGTGATCACCACGGCGGCCTGGGGCTGGACGATCTCCTCATAGGTGCCGTCCGCGTTCCGGGCGCGGTAGATGCTGTCGGCCGAGTTGTTGAGAGCGGGGTAATCGGTATAGCTGTAGACGATTTCCTCCGCAGCCTGCTGGATGTCGGTGTCCAGTGCCAGGAAGACCTGATAGCCGCCCGTCCGCAGCTCAGAATCCATGCGGTTGCGGTTCTGGGCGGTGTTTTCCAGGCCGTGGATTTTGAGCAGGGCCTGGATCACGTCCCGGACGGCATATTCCACATAGTGCGTGTAGGGGTAAATCTCGTTGCTCTCCGGGGATTCGGACAGCACGTTCGCCGTCGTCTTGACCAGGGCTTCCTGGTACTGCTGACGGGTGATGAACTGGTTTTCGTACATGCACTTGAGGACGTAGTCCGTGCGGTTGTCCGTGATGGCGCGGTAATCGGTGGTCTCGCTCTCCCGGAGGTAATAGTTCCTCCTTGGGTTATAATAGTAGGGGTTGGTGGTGACGCCCGCCAACATCGCGCATTCCCGGATCGTCAGGTCGGACAGGTTGTCCTTGCCGAAAAAGCCGTAGGCGGCGGTTTTGACGCCGTAATAGTTTTCTCCCAGGTAGATGGTGTTCAGGTAGCTCTCCAGGATCTGCTCCTTGGTGTAGCGGGTTTCCAGCTGCATGGCCAGGTAGGCCTCCTGGATCTTGCGCTTGTAGCTCTGCTCGCTGGAAAGCAGGGTGTTTTTGATCAGCTGCTGGGTGATGGTGGAGCCGCCCTGCTGGGAGCCGGTGACGAAATTGCTGATCAGGGCGCCGGCGATGCGCTTCAGGTCCACCCCGTTGTGGGTGTAAAACCGGGCGTCCTCCACGGCGACGAAGGCGTTGCGCAGCGGCAGAGGCATGGTGTCGATGGAGACCATGACCCGGTTTTCCGTGCCCTTATAATCGGTAATCTCCCGCCCCTCGGCGTCATAGATAAAAGACGTCTGGGCCTGGTCGTCGATGACGGTCAGATCCAGCACCGGGGCGGTATCCATATAGGCCCGGGCGACGCCCAGCACCGCGCCCACCCCGGCCAGGGCCAGGATCAGCGCCGCCAGCACCATCAGCCGGAAGGCGTTGATCAAAACGGCGAGCAGGAAGGAGGGCTTTCGCTCCCGGGGCTTAAAGATGGTCTTTTTATGTAACTCGTCTCCGTCCCGGCCGCTTTCGGCCAGCACGTCCAGCAGGCCCTCTTCCCCGTATTCGTCGACGTAGTCGTCGTAATATTCGTTTAAAGGCAGGTCGATCGGATCGGACCTTTGGGATTGGTTCTTTTCTTTCATGGCTCAGCCGCCTTTGTGATATAGCGGTAGGAAACGACGTAGTCCATCATCGCCAGGGCCAGGTTCTCTCCGTTTTCCACGGCTTTGTTCAGGGCCTTTTTCCCCAGCATGGACAGGGGCAGGCTGGACTGGGACAGCCGCACGCAGGCCCCCTGGGGGGCGGGGACGTTGGAATCGCTGATCAGAAGGTCCGTTACCTGCCTGTCCTTGAGGATATAGCCCAGCAGGACCACCGCGTGCCGGTGCCCGGAGCCGTTCAGCCTGCCGGAGGCGTTGAAATGTACGATCAGCCCGGCGTTTCCGCCCAGCTGGTTCATCGCTTCGGCCAGCGTCTCGATCTTGTTGTGGCGGCGCTCGTCCTTGCGGACGCCGCTGTTTTTCAGGTTCGTATTGTACTGGGCCAGGTCATAGCTGTGAAAGTCCACCTGGTAGCGGGTGGCCAGCTTTCCCCAGGACACATAGTTGACCCAGCGGCGGGCCTCCCGGATGTCCCGGTTGTTGGCGGCGGTGACCTCCTGCCCGGTGATTTCCTGCCCGCTTAGGTTGGACAGGACCACGGAGGCGCAGTGCAGCACGCACGCCCCGGTCAGGGGAATGCCGGTATTGCCCTTATAGATCTCTTCCCCGGAATAATAGGAGCGGGGCAGAAGGAGCATGGCGGCTTCGCCCTCCTCGGTCTTTACCAGCGGGGAAAGCTCGTACCACGTGTCCGGAAGGACGGCCTCTTCTTCCGCCGGAGCGCAGAATGGGATGAGGAGCAGCAGGCAGATCAGCAGCAGGGCCGGTTTTTTCATACATCGCCTCAAGAATCCAAAATCAGTGCCCGGGCCAGCTTCAGGCCGCTCGTCCGGCCTTCGCTCTCCCGGCACAAACAATCCTTATTCGACCCGCGCAGGTGGTTTTCCTGCCGGAGGTTGTAAAAACTCGGCCCATTTGAAAGAAACGGGAAGGGGTGGTATAATACACCGGTACAATGCTTTTCGGGAGGGATGTTCCATGTCAGTGCTTTCACAGCTGAACCGGCCGGAGCTTTACCTGATCTGCGGCGGGATCATCTTATTTATCGCCATTGTCTGCGTGGTCTTCATCGTCCGCGCCTGGCGGATGGGAAAACGCCTTGGAATGGACGTGACCAAAATGAAGCGGGCGGTGACGGCCAGCGCTACCTTTTCCGTGCTGCCCAGCGTCGGGATTTTGCTGGGCGTGCTGGCCCTGAGCGGGAGCCTCGGCACCCCGTGGCCGTGGCTGCGCCTGTCGGTGATCGGGGCGCTTCACTACGAGACCCAGGTGGCCGACGCCGCGGCCGAGCAGATCGGCATCAAGCTGAGCGCGGACCAGATGACGGTGCAGGCCTTTTCGACCATCGCCCTGCTGATGAGCGTCTGCATCATGTGGGGGATGATCCTGGCGGCGATCTTCAACCCCAGGTACACGAAAAAACTCCAGGGCAAAGGAAACGGCTCCGGCAAGCCGGGCTTTGGGGACCGGGCGATGGTGGCCATGTTCATCGGCATGGTCAGCGCCTACATCGGCAGCTACATCGGCGGCTTCGTCTCCGGCGGGGGCAGGTTCACCTTTGCCGGCAGCTGGCTGCCGCTGGCGGTGGCGGTCGTCTCGGCGGCGGTGATGGCCCTGCTTTCCTGGCTGTCTGAAAAGAAGAATATGAAGTGGCTGGACAATTTCTCCATCGCCGTCAGCATGCTTTGCGGGATGGCGGCGGCCGTGCTGATTGGATAAGGGAGGGACAGAAGGATGAACCGGGAACAGATGTATGAAGATTATCTCAAAGGGACTCACCGCCTGGGCAGGCTGGTGTCGGTGCTGACGCTGATCATGCTGGTCGGCGCTCCCTTCCTGATCGGCGGGATCCTGGGGGCCATGCCCGACATGGGGGCCGCCGCGCGGGGCTTCCTGGCGGCCGGCCTGGTCTGGACGGCGTCCAGCGTGGTGGAGTACCTGGTCTATACGCCCATGCTGGGGGCCGGCGGCAGCTACCTGGCCTTTATCACCGGCAACCTGATCAACATGAAGATTCCCTGCGCGATGAACGCCCGGGAACTGGCGGGGGTCAAAACCGGGACGGCGGAAAACGAGGTCATTTCCACCCTGTCTATCGCCGTTTCTTCCCTGGTGACCATCGCCGTCCTCGCCCTGGGCGTGGTGCTGATGATCCCGCTCCAGCCGGTACTCCAGAGCCCGGTCCTGCAGCCGGCCTTTGACTGCGTGGTGCCCGCCCTGTTCGGGGCCATGGCCTACCGCTATTACCGTAGGGACGTGCGCTTGGCGCTGATCCCCCTGGCCGTGATGACGGTCTTGTTCGTGCTGGTGCCGTCTTTGACCGCCTCCACCAGCATGATGATCATCCCCAGCGGAGCCATCGCCATCGGGCTTTCCTACCTGGCCTGGCGGCGCGGTCAGAAGGAGGCGTAAACAATGGCGGTGCTTTGGTGTCTGCTGGGCCTTTTGTGCGTTATCCTGCTCGCTCTGCTGGCGGCGGTGATCCGCACGCTCTTAGGGCCTAAAAAGCGCTCTGACTACGTTCCCGTGCCGGACCCGGCCCGGGCGATGGTCTACGCGGAAAAGCTCTCCCGAATGGTGCGGGTCGATACCGTTTCCGTCCCGGATACGAACCAGAGGGAAAAGTTCCTCCAATTCCACCGGGTGCTGGAGGAGCTTTTTCCCCTGGTGCACCAGCGCCTGGAAAAGACCGAGATCGACGGGAACCTCCTCTTTTTCTGGAAGGGAAAGTCCTCTCAAAAGCCCCTGGTGCTGATGAGCCACCAGGACGTCGTCCCGGCGGAGGGGGAATGGATCCATCCGCCCTTTTCCGGCGACATCGCGGACGGCAAGGTCTGGGGCCGCGGCACCTCCGATACCAAATGCTCGGTGATGGCGTTTTTTCAGGCCGCGGAGGAGCTGCTGGCGGAGGGCTATGTCCCGGAAAACGACGTTTACCTTTCCTCCTCCTGTACGGAGGAATGGGCGGGGGACGGCTGCCCCAAGCTGGTGGCGGAGATGAAAAAACGCGGGGTCCGGCCCTTCCTGGTGGTGGACGAGGGCGGCGGCATCATCACCGAGCCCATCAAGGGGATCCCCGGCAATTTCGCCATGCTCGGCGTGTTTGAAAAGGGCAAGGCGGATGTGCTGCTGCGGGCGACGTCCAACGGCGGCCATGCCAGCGCGCCCAAGGCCCACTCTCCGATCGCCCGCCTGGCGGACTTCGTCCATGAAGTGGAAACCAAGCCGGTGTTCAAGCGGCGCATGTCCCGGGAGGTCTCGGCCATGTTTGAAACCCTGGCGCCCTACGCCTCCTTCCCGCTGAGGCTGGTGTTCGGGAACCTCTGGCTGTTCAGGCCTGTGCTGCTCAAAGTGCTGCCCATGATCAGCGCCCAGGGCGGGGCCATGATCCGCACGACGGTCGCCTTCACCATGCAGTCCGGCTCGGACGCCTTCAACGTCATGCCGCAGGAAGCGACGCTGGGCGCGAACCTGCGCTTTATTCCCCACCAGGGGATGAAGGAGAGCCTGGCCGTCCTGGAAAAACTGGCGAAAAAGCACAAGCTGACCATGGAGGTCTTCCACGCCTCCGATTATACCGAGCCAGCGGACATCACCTGCGACGCCTTCCGGACCGTGGAGCGCACCGTCGCCCAGACCTTCCCCGGCTGCCCGTCCAGCCCCTATGTGATGACCGGCGCGACGGATTCCCGCTTCTATCAGGACATCTGCGACTGCGTGGTCCGCTTTGCGCCGGTGGTGTACGGCCCGGAGCAGATGCAGGGCATGCACGGCCTGAACGAGACCATCGAATACAGCTGCCTGCCCGGAGCGGTGGACTTTTATAAAAACCTGATCGGGAACGTGCGCTGAGGGCCGGACGCTTGCCAACGGCGATGACATGATTGTATAATGAACCGGATGAAACCGCTTGCCGCTGCGGGCGGAGACGGAACCGTCCAATAAGGAGATGCGCGTGGCTGAATTTGTGATCGAGATTGCCGGGGTGCCGGTGGGCGTCCGGAGCCGGTTTGACGAAACGAAGGAATTTCTTTCGGACTACTTGAGCGACCGGGAGCCGCTTTTGTCGGTGGAGCCGAGTCAGGAGGATCTAAACAGGATCCAGCGCAGCTTTGACCGCATGGCCGAAGCGGACGGCGAGCCCAGGCGCGAATATCACCCCATTTTTCTGGAAAAAAACGCCGTGCACGCCCTGCTGGCGGACAGGCTGGTGGCCTTTGACGTCCTGCTGATGCACGGCTCAGCCCTCTGCATGGACGGGCAGGCCTATATCTTTACGGCTCCGAGCGGCACGGGCAAGAGCACCCACGCCCGTCTGTGGCGGGAGGCCTTCGGCAGCCGGGTGTGGATGATTAACGACGATAAGCCCCTTCTGCGGGTCGAAAACGGCGGCGTGACCGTGTATGGTTCGCCCTGGGACGGAAAGCACCGCCTCAGCAGGAACGACAGCGCGCCCCTCAAGGCGGTCGTGTCCCTCCGGCGACAGGAAGAAAACCTGATGGAGCCCCTTTCCAAGGAGGAAGCCTTCCCGGTGCTGATGAGCCAGTGCTACCGCCCCCGGAACCCGGCGGTGATGGCCCGGGTAATCAGCCTGGAAAAGACCATCCTGGACCTTGCGGGGTTTTACCGGCTTTCCTGCAATATGTCGCCCGAGGCGGCGCAGGTCGCCTACCGGGGCATGAACCCCGAAGCGTAAAAGCGGAAGCGCGAGCCCAAAGAATCGGCGACCGGAAGAAAAAACACAGGGGGCTGCTTGCCTGATGACGATGACACTGGAACAACTGCTTGCCCGGGACGGGAGGCTGATCTACAAGATCAGCGGGATCAGCATGGAGCCCATGCTCCGGCAGAACCGGGACCTGGTGATGATCCGGGTGCCGGAGGAGCGCCTCAAAAAGTACGACGTGGCCCTCTACAAGCGCGGCAGCAGCTACGTCCTGCACCGGGTGATCGCCGTCCGGGAGGACCATTACCTGATCCGGGGGGACAATACCTACGTCCTTGAAAACGTGCCCGACAGCGTGGTGCTCGGGGTGCTGACCATGTTCCGTCGAAAGGGCCGGGAAATCAAGGTGACGGACAAAGGCTACCTTTTTTACGCCCGCTTCTGGACGGCCATCTATCCCATGCGCTGGTGCCTGTACTGGGAAAAACGCGCTTTCCGTTCGATTGCCAGAAGACTTAGGCTTCGGTAAAATGCCTTTCGGGGCGTTTTTTCTTTGGCCTGATCAAAACTTAATCCCTTCCGGCTTGACACAGACGGGCGCATCCGGTATCATAAACGGTGAAAGTTTGCCGGAAACAGCATCCAATAAGGCTTTTCCGGCGCTACGGGAGGAACATATGCTGAAGGATATCATTACCCCGCAAAAAGCCCTTTTTGCGGACGGGATGCAGACCGTGCTGCGCGGCCATGAAAACCGGAGCCGGCGCGTGGTGCTGCTCAAAGGGAACCTGGTGCAGAACGGCCGGTCGTCCAGCCGGGGCATCAGCGCCCGGGTGACCAAGAACGGCCGGTACGGCTTTTCGTCCGCCGCTTCCTATACGGAGGAGGACGCCCAGGCCGTCCTGCGCGCCGCGACGGAGAACGCCGCCTTCCTGGACGCCCGGGCCCAAAGCGCCGGCCGCTCCTACCCGGCCCTGGCGGGGACCAAGGCGCTGCCGCTCCGGCCCATCGTGGACGTGGAGCAGAAGCGCTTCATCGACCTGTGCCATACGGTGGACGAATACGTGGTGGCCCACTGCCCGAAGCTCACCAGCCGGACGGTGGTCTATACGGAGGATTCGCAGGACAAGATCATCGTTTCGTCCGACGCCGCCTCCGGTCATGTCTCCTATCCCCGCTGCTATCTGTACGTGATGATGACGGCGGAGTCCAAGGCGGGCGTGCCGGTGGAGCTGTTCAAGGCCTTCGGGGGCGGCGGCAGCTTTGAAGACCATTTTATAGACCTGGAGCCCCTGTATCGGGGCGTCGACGAGCTGTACGGAAGGCTCATGGACAAGGCGGAGGGCGTCTGGGCCGAGGCCGGGGTCAAGACCGTCATCCTGGGCGGGATGATGGGCGGCATGCTGGCCCACGAGGCCGTCGGCCACACGGTGGAGGCGGACCTGGTGCTGGGCGGCAGCGTGGCCGGGCCCAACCTTCACAAACGGGTCGCGTCCGACCTGGTGACGCTGGTGGATTACGCCCATACCGCCTTCGGCGAAACCGTCCCCCTGCCGGTGTACCTGGACGACGAGGGCACGCTGGCGCAGGATGTGACGCTGATTCAGAACGGCATCCTGACCGGCTATATGAACAACCGGGAGACGGCCCAGCATTTCGGCATGACGCCGGCCGGTAACGCCCGGGCCTGGACCTACGCGGACGAGCCGCTGATCAGGATGCGCAACACCGCCATCCTGCCCGGCAAAGACAGCCTTTCCGACATGATCGCTTCCATCGACGACGGGTACTACCTGATCGACAGCTCCAACGGCCAGGCTGACCTGACGGGCGAGTTCATGTTCGGCGTCTCCTTGGGCTACGAGATCAAGAAGGGCAAGCTCGGCCGGGCTCTGCTGGATACCACGGTGTCCGGCATCGCCTTTGAAATGCTCAAAACCGTCGACATGGTTTCGGACCGCGTCACCTGGTCTTCCAGCGGCTTCTGCGGCAAAAAACAGCCGATGCCGGTGGGCATGGCCGGGCCGGAAATGCGCCTGAAAATCTCGATCGGAGGTAGATAACATGGCATCCATTCAGAATACCGCCTTAAAATTATCCAGCCTGCTGAAAGCCGCCGGGATCAGTAAATTCGCCCTTTCCCTGACGGAAAGCGAAAAGAGGGAGCTGAATACCGAGCACGTCAATTTCTCCCTCTACCGGACCCTCTTTGACCGTTCCGCCTCCGTGACGGCCTACCTGGACGGGCGGAAGGGCTCCGCCTCCGGCAACGACCTGACGGACGAGGGACTGTTGCAGTTGGTGGAGGACGCAAAGGCCGGCGCCCTGTCCTCCGGTCCGGACGAGGCCAACGACATCGCCCCCCGGCAGGAGCCGCAGGTGTTTGAGCACGGTCCCCTGAACCCGGACATGGAGGGCTTCTATGATCGCCTGGCGGAGCTGATCGACACCGTGTCCAAGGAATATCCCCTGATCCGCCTGGGCCAGATCATCGGCAGCCATACCCGGACGCACCGCCTCTACCTCAACTCCAACGGCACCTGCTTTGAAAAACTCGACGGCCGGTATGACGCCATGCTGGAATTTGCCGGCAACGACGGGGATAGGACCACCGGCCTGGCCTACGGCTCCGTGACCATCAGCGGCCTCAAAAAGCCGATCCTGGAGTACGGCAGCCTGCGCAGGCAGCTTTCGGAAACCGAAAAGAGCCTGACCACCGTCCCCGTGGGGGACAAATTCGAGGGCACGGTGATCTTTACGCCCGACGCCCTGGGCCAGTTTATCTGGATGCTTTTGGACAACTATGTGAGCGACGGCGTGATCATGAACGGCACCAGCCGCTGGCTCAAATGCCTGGGCGAACAGGTGGTGAGCCCCAAGCTTACCTTACGCATGGTGACGGAGGACCCGCGCCTGGCGGTGACCAGCTCCTATACGGGGGACGGCTACCGCGCAGAGGACGTCACCATTCTGGACCAGGGCGTGCTCCGCTCCTTCCTGCTGAACCTCTACGCGGCGAAAAAGACGGGCCAGGCCGTCACGAAGAACGATGGCTCCCGCCTGATCATGGAACCGGGGGACACGGCCCTTTCGGACATGATCCGCAGAGTGTCCCGCGGCCTCATCGTCGGCGGCTTCTCCGGCGGCGAGCCGGGTGTCAACGGCGAGTTCTCCGGCGTGGCCAAGAACAGCTTCTACGTGGAAAACGGCGAAGTGAAGGGGGCTGTCATGGAGACGATGATCAGCGGCAACCTGACCGACGTGTTCTCCAACGTTACCGCGGTTTCCAAAGAGCTTGTCTCGGACGGCACCTTCGCTTTCCCCTGGATGGCGGCAGAAGGCGTCACGGTTTCCGGGAAATGAGATCAAAAAACACGTTCAGCCAGTCCTGTATGCTGCAATACAGGAAAGCGGCGGGCGGCGTTCACGCTCCGGCCGTGGTTCTGAGCGCTGCGTGAAAAGAAAATTAGATGAAGGACGTCAGGCATGGGCCCGGCGTCCTTTTATACGGGAGTAACGAACTGAGCGTCCGATCGGCAGAATAATTATGTGCGATATGTCTTTGACAAATCGTACGATTATGATATAATGAGCATGAAATATAAAATTGAGGGGAGGCAGAAAACATGTCGATTACCGCTACAGAACTGAAACAGAATCTGGGGAAATATCTCCTCCTGTCCGCGACGGAAGACATCTTTATCACCAGGAACGGGAAAGTCGTCAGCAAGCTGACCAGTCCCTTTAAGGACCGGACGGAGACGGCAAAGTCCTTGTTCGGCATTTTGCCGGATGATATGACGCTGGAAGAGGCGAGAGAGGAACGGCTGAACCGGATATGAGGGTGATGATTGACACCTGCGTGATCATGGACGCGGTTCAGGGACGAAAACCCTTTGATCAGGATGCCGAGCAGGTGTTTTTGGCCGCGTCCAACATGCTCTTCGATGGATTTATTACTGCAAAGGCGATGACGGACATTTTTTACCTGTCACACCGCCTGACGCATGACAATGCTAAGGCCAGGACAATCCTCAGCCGCCTCGCGGCTATTTTTGAGGTGGCAGATACGGCAGGGGCCGATGTGATGGCGGCAATTGCCTCCAATACCTCGGATTTTGAGGACGCGGTGATGATTGAGACGGCGGTTCGCGAGAAGATGGACTGCATTGTCACCAGAAACACGCACGACTACCAATATTCTCCTATTCGGGTGCTTCTGCCGGGGGATTTTATTCGGGAGCTTACCGGACAGCCGTCTGTGTAACACCTGTATCCCCTGATTGCAGGAGCCCCAAAACCGTGTTATAATGGCATCAACATTTTCTGGGAGGGGGCTTTGCGGATGGGCGGAGACTGCTTTTTGATTGTGGATGGGAACAGCCTGATGCACCGGGCGTTTCACGCCATGCCCCCGATGGATTTCGAGGGTACGCCGACCGGGGCGATCCATGGCTTTCTGATGATGCTGTTTAAGGTGTTTGAGGAAAGGAAGCCCGCCTACTGCGCGGTGGCCTTCGACGAGCACGCCCCGACCTTCCGCCATCTGGCCTACCCGGAGTACAAGGCCGGCCGGCAGAAGACGCCGGACGAGCTGATTTCGCAGCTGCGCCTCATCCGGGAGCTGCTGCCGGAGCTTCATATTCCGGTCTACGCCGTGGCAGGATATGAGGCGGACGACATTCTGGGCACGGTGGGCCGGCTCAATACCGAAAAAGAGATCGACACCATACTTTTAACCGGGGATCGGGACGCCCTGCAGCTGGTAGGGAACCGGGTCTCCCTGCTGTTTACGAAAAAGGGCATCACGGAGACCATCCTCTTTGACCCGGCCGGGGTGCGGGAATATTTTGGTGTCACCCCTTCGCAGGTGACGGACTTAAAGGGCCTCATGGGGGACAGCTCCGACAACATCACCGGCGTCCCCGGTGTGGGGGAAAAGACGGCGGTCAAATGGCTGCAGGAGTACGGGAGCCTGGACCAGGTGCTGGCCCACGCGGACGAGATCAAGGGAAAGATCGGCGAAAAGCTTAGGGACAACCGGGAGCTGGCCCTCTTTTCCAGGAAGCTCGCGACCATCGTGCCGGAAGCGCCCATTGTGATTGACTACGAAGCCTGTAGGACGGACCGAGTCGCCTCCGGGGTTTCGGCCCTGAGGAAGCTCGGGCTCAACGTGGCGGCGCAGCGGGCGCAGAAGCTCTTTGGCGGAGCGGAAGCCCCAGAAGCGGAGCCGGCGGACGAAAAAGCGGAGCCCGCGGCGGAGACAGAGCGCCTTTCGGACGCGGAGGGCATCCGCGCTTTCGCTTCGTCCCTGGAAGCGGCGGATTCTGCCGCCCTGTACGTCGGCGCGGACCGCCTTTCCCTGGCGGGGGACGGCCGGTGCGCGGAGGCCGCCCTGGGCCAGCAGACCCTGCTGGAGGAGGGGCTGACCCCGTCGGACGCGCTGACCGCCGCCTCCGCCCTGTTACAGCGGCCCCTGGGCACCCATGACGCGAAAAAGCTCTACCACACGCTGGACCGCTATCACCTGCCCCTGCCAGAAATTACCTGGGATACGCAGCTGGGGGCTTATCTGTTAAACCCGCTGGGGAAGGCCTTTCCGCTTCGGGACCTGGGGCCTGAAAACGCCGACACCGTCCTGCGTAGGGCATCCGCCCAGGAAAAGCAGCTGAAAGCCCTTCATATGGATTCCCTCTACCGGGAGATCGAGCTGCCGCTGTTCAGGGTCCTTTACGACATGGAAAAGGCCGGTTTTCAGGTGGACGCGGACGTGCTCCGTACCCTGGGCCGGGAATATACGAAAAAGACGGAGGAGCTGCGGGACGAAATCTACCGCTCCACCGGCGTTTCCGGCTTTAACCTCAACTCCCCCCAGCAGCTGGGTAAGGTGCTGTTTGAAACCCTGGGCCTGACCGCCGGGAAAAAGACTCAGCGCGGCTACTCCACCGACGCCGAGACCCTGGAAAAGCTGATCGACGAGCATCCCGCCGTCCGCATGATCCTGGACTACCGGACCTTCACCAAATTCAACGCCACCTATATCGATGGCCTTTTGCGCAACATCGACGAAACGGGCCGCGTCCATTCCTATTTCGACCAGACCGGCACGGCCACGGGCCGCATCTCTTCCAGCGAGCCGAACCTCCAGAACATCCCTGTGCGCACCGACCTGGGCCGGGAGATCCGCCGGGCCTTTGTCGCCAGGAAAGGGTGCCTCCTGGTAGACGCCGACTATTCCCAGATCGAGCTCAGGGTGCTTGCCCACATGAGCGGGGACGAAGCGATGACGGACGCCTTCCAAAAAGGCCAGGACATCCATACCCGCACGGCCGCGGAGGTCTACGGCGTGCCCATGGAAGAGGTGACGCACGAGATGCGCTCGGCGTCCAAGGCGGTCAATTTCGGCATCGTCTACGGCATCAGCGACTTTGGTCTGGCCCGGAACATCGGCGTTTCGCGCTGGACGGCCCATGACTTTATCGAGCGCTATTTAAGCCGCTATCCGGGCATCCGCGCCTTCATGGAGGACTGCAAGCGAAAGGGCCACGAGCGGGGGTACGCGGAAACCCTTTTTGGCCGGCGCAGGCCGCTTCCGGAACTCAAGGTAGGCAGGACCCGGGCCTTTGGGGAGCGAGTGGCCATGAACATGCCGGTGCAGGGCACCGCGGCGGACATCATCAAGCTGGCCATGGTCCGGGTCTGGGAGCGGCTGAAGGACGAAATGCCGGAGGCGAGGCTGATTTTGCAGGTGCACGACGAGCTGCTGATTGAAGCGCCCGAGGCCCTGGCCCAGCGGGCGGGCGAGCTGCTCAAGGGCGTGATGGAATCCGTCGCCTCCCTGTCTGTCCCGCTGGTGGCGGAAGTACAAACGGGAAAGAGCTGGTACGAAACCAAATGACGTATGTGATCGGCCTGACCGGCGGCATCGCCAGCGGCAAGAGCAACCTTTCCGCCGCCCTTCATGCCCTTGGGGCGGAGGTGATCGACGCGGACCGGATCAGCCGGGCCCTGACTGCCCCGGGCGGCCCCGCCCTGCCGGCCATCCGGAAAGCCTTTGGGAACAGCTTTTTTCACGGCGAGGAGCTGGACCGAAAGGCCCTGGGCAGGCTGGTATTTTCCGACCCGGAGGCGTTAAACCGGCTGAACGGGCTGACCCATCCGCTGATCCTGAAAGAAATCCGGGAAAGGCTCCGGGTCCTGGAGCAAGCGGGCGTGCCCGTCTGCGTGCTGGACGCCCCGCTGCTGTATGAAGCCGGGCTGGACAGCCTGTGCGACACGGTCTGGTGCGCGTGGCTCCCCAAGGAGCTGCAGATCCGCCGCCTTCGGGAGCGGGACGGGCTGACGCGGAAGGAAGCGGAACGCCGCATCGCCAGCCAGATGCCGCCCCGGGAGAAAAAACGCCGCAGCGACCTGGTGATCGACACCCGGGGCAGCCGGGAGAAGAGCGCGGCCCAGGCGGAGAAGGCCTACCGGGTCGTCCTTTCAGAGCAAACGCAAACACCGATGGAGGAACACCGTTGAGCGGTTCCAGAGAGGCGTCCCCCCGCTCCCGCAGGGCGGACGCGCAGAGATGCAGCGGACGCGGGAAAAAGAAACGCGGCGGGCTGTTCAGCCCCGCCCAGCGGGCGGTCCTGCTGGCGGCCCTGTGCGGCGTGGTCCTGTGCCTGGCCTTTTTTCTGGTCAGCTCGGCCCGCCTGGCGGACCAGACCCGCCTGATGGAGGAAGAGCAGGCGGCCTATGACCGCCGCGTCTGGCGGACGACGGTCCGCTACCGGGAGCAGATCGTAAGAGAAGCACAGCAGTACGGGCTGCGGCCGGCCTTTGTCGCCGCCATCATTTTAAACGAGAGCAGCTACGACCCCTCCGCCGTCAGCTCCGTCGGCGCCCGGGGCCTGATGCAGCTGCTGCCGGATACGGGCAGATGGGTCGCCGGGAAGCTCGGCATCCGGGATTATACGGACGACCTCCTCTTTGACGCCGAGACCAACCTCCGCCTGGGGGTCTGGTATCTGGACTTTCTGTCCGACCGCTACGGCGGGGACCCGGTGCTGGTGGCCTGCGCCTACCACGCCGGCCACGGGAACGTGGATACCTGGCTGACCCGCTATTCCCGGGACGGCCGGACCCTGTCCCTGGACGAGATACCCATGGAAAATACCCGCAGCTATGCGCGGAAGGTGGTGGATTCTTATGCGATCTATCTGGAAAACTATTATCAGGACTGAGCTGTGCCTGTTGGCGCTTCTGGTGGCCCTCACCCCCCTGTCCGCCTGCGCGGGGGACATCGCCCAGAACTTTTCCATCGGGATGATTTCGGTCAAGACCACGGTGCTCAACCCCCTGCTAGCCCTGGAAAGGGATTTTCAGTCCCTCCACAGCCTGATTTACGAGAGCCTGATCACCCTGGACGACAGCTATCATCCCCAGCCCAACCTGGCCCTGAACTGGAGCACGAACGACGGCATCACCTGGACCTTCACCCTGCGGGACGACGCCGTTTTCAGCGACGGCACCCCCCTGGATGCCTACGACGTGGCTGCCACGGTGAACGAGATCATCCGCCTGGCCAAGGACGATACGGCCGAAAACAAGGGCGTGTACGCCTCCATGCGCTACACGGTGTCCAAGGCCCAGGCCAACGACGCCAAGACCGTCGTCATCACCTCCTCCAGGCCCTATTACGGCTTTCTGTACGCGATGACCTTCCCGGTTTTAAAGCAGGAGGAGGTCCAGGCGGAGTATCCGGTGGGCTCCGGCCCCTACCGGGCGGTCTCCTTCAGCCCCGGCAACTTCCTCTACCTTTCCGCCAACGAATACTGGCGCGGGGAAGAGCCCTTTGTGTCTGAGATCAACGCCTTCTTTTTCGCCACCAACAAGGAGCTGACCAACGCCTACGAGTACAACCGCGTGGACGCCATCATCACCCGTTCGGTCACTACGGCCCAGTACCGCACCGGTGTCACCGCCCTGAATATGGACTACCGCACCCGCCAGCTGGAGGTGCTGCTGTTCAACCTCAAGGCCTACGAGCTGGAGGACGTCCGCGTCCGCAAGGCCATCCGTTACGCCATCGACCCCGACGCCCTGGCCCAGAACGCCTATTACGGCATGGTCTCCAGGACGGATACCATGTTCCCCGCGAACACCTGGATGTATTACGACGCCAGCGACGCGGACGGGGAGGCCTATTTTTCCTACAGCCTGGAAAAGGCGAACCAGCTGCTGACGGAAGCGGGCTGGACGGACACGGACGAAGATGGGGTCCGCGACATGGTCTTAGAGGGCAAGAAGGTTAAGCTGTCCCTGCGCCTGTGGGTCTATGAGGAGGCGGAAAACTCCGTCCGCGTGGAAACGGCCAACGCCATCCGGGACCAGCTGGCCAAGGCGGGCATCGAGGTCCGCGTGACGACCCTGAGCTTCGGCCTGGCCAAGGAACGCCTGCAGGCCGGCAATTTTGACCTGTGCCTGGCGGCCTTCCAGATGGATTCCGTGCCGGACCCGGGCTTCCTGCTCTACGGGCCCAACACCGGCAATTACGGCCGCTACAAGTCTGAGACGATGAACAACCTGATTACCGAGCTGCGCAAATGCCGCACCGACATCGAACGGGGACCGGAGTACAAGCAACTGCTGGACCAGATCCAGGCGGAGTTCGCCCGGGACTGCCCCTTCGTCAGCCTCTATTTCCGTGGCGGAGCGGTGCTGACGAGGATGGTGTACACCAGCGTGCGGGACGTCCGCGAGCCGGAGGTGCTCAAGGGCATCGAGCTGATGAACCCCAACCGCTGAAAAATCTATGAGAAGAAACAGAAAGAAGCCTTTCCTGACCCCCGCCTTTGCGGTCACCCTGGCCCTTTTGCTGACGGCGGGGCTGCTACTGGCGGTCAACGGCATTTCCCGACAGGAAAAATACGCCTATCTCGCGTCCCTTACCCCGACGCCGTCGGCGGTACCCAAAAAGGTCTCCTATACCTACGACTATCAGACCCCCGCGCCGACGGCCCTGCTGCTGGGCTCGGGCCGGGAGGGACCGATTGTCAAGGAAATCCAGCAGCGCCTCAAGGACCTTGGCTATTATACCGGCCTGATCGATGGCCAGTTCGGCGGCCAGACCCGCGACGCCGTCATCGCCTTCCAGAAGGACAAAGGCCTGACGGCGGACGGCCTGGTGGGGGAGGAGACCTACGCCCTGCTGATGGGGAATGGATCATAGACACTATGATCATTGCTCAAGCGGTTTCGGTTTTCAGACGAATACCGGGCAATACGTTTGATTTTCAGACGTAAATTCGGACGCAAATTTTTTACGGTTGATTTTTCGACTGATTATTAGGCAGATCAAAAACGGTAACCATTCTGAATAAACTGGTGAAACAAACTGTACTCTATCTGATTTTAAACAGGAGGACAATCAAATGCAGGTTCAGGACATCCAGTTCGCATCCCGTTTTAACGGCCTTTCCGGCAGCGCCATCCGCGAGATTTTCAAGCTCCTGGCCAAGCCGGGCATGATTTCTTTTGCCGGCGGCAACCCGGCCTTCAGCGCCCTGCCGGACGAGGAGGTTGCTCAGGTGGCCCAGAAGGTGCTCCGGGACGACGGCAAGCGTATCCTGCAGTACGGGGCCACCGAAGGCTATCCGCCCTTCCTGGAGGTCATGAAGCCCTATCTGAGCGAGCATTTCGGCGTGGACATGGAGCAAAACGGCGTCCTGCCCACCACCGGCTCCACCCAGGGGATGAACCTCCTGTGCTCCGCCCTGATCGACCCGGGCGACCGGATCATCGTCGAGGACCCGACCTTCCTTGGGAACATGCAGTGCATGAAGCTCTACCAGGCGGAGCTGGTGCCCGTTTCCTCCGACGAGGACGGCATGAACATGGAGGACCTGGAGGAAAAGATCCGGGCGTGCCGCCCGAAGATGATCTACACCATCCCCACCTTCCAGAACCCGACCGGCCGGACCATGTCCCTGGAAAAGCGGAAAAAGGTGGCGGCCCTGGCGGAGCGCTACGGCGTCGTGGTCGCGGAGGACGATCCCTATCACGACCTGCGCTATACGGGGCAGGAGCTTCCCACCATCAAATCCTTTGACGAGGCGGGCTTCGTGGTCTTCCTGGGCAGCTTCTCCAAGGTGATTTCCCCGGGCCTTCGGGTGGGCTTTATGGCCGCCGAACCTGGATTGCTTCGCAAGTGCGTGATTGCCAAGCAGTCGTCCGACCTGCACACGGCCCTGCTCAACCAGGCGATCTGCGCCGAATACATTAGCCAGGGCCTTCTGGCCCCGCATATTGAAGCCATCTGCCGCAGCTACAGCGTCCAGCTGGAGACGATGCTGTCCGGCATCGGGCAGATCAATGCCTTCACCTGGGTCACCAGGCCGGAGGGCGGCCTGTTCATCTTCGCTGCCCTCAAGGAAGGACTGGACGCCCTGGCCCTCTTGCCCAAGGCGGTGGACGCGGGCGTGGCCTACGTGCCCGGCACGCATTTTTACGCCGGCGGCGGGCATGAAAACACCCTGCGCCTCAACTTCTCCATGGCGGAGCCGGAGACGATCCGCAAGGGCCTCGCCCTGCTTCAGGGCGTCCTGGACAACACATGACGGACGAATACTGGACCCTGCTGGAAGAAGGGTCGGACGAATACATCGTGCAGAAGAGCCGGTTCATCTGCGACGCCAGACCCGTGCAGACGGAGGAAGAGGCGCTTTCCTTTCTGCAGGACAAGCGCCAGCGCTACCGGGACGCGACCCATCACTGCTACGCCTACGTGATCGGGGAAAACGCCGGCATCATCCGCTACAGCGACGACGGGGAGCCGGGCGGCACCGCCGGCCTGCCGATGATGGAGGTCATCCGCGCCCGCCAGGTGGTCAACTGCGCCGTGGTGATCACCCGTTACTTCGGCGGCATCCTCCTGGGGGCCGGCGGCCTGGTGCGCGCCTATTCGCGCAGCTGCGCCATGGCCCTGGACAAGGCGGGCGTGGCCAAAATGTGCCTGTCCCAAAGGATGATGGTCAGCGTCCCATACCCCCTGTGGGACAAGGTGAATTACCTTCTCGGCCTTTTGCCCGTCAGGACGGAGGAAACCGCCTTCGGCCAGAACGTGGACCTGGTGCTCTTGATGAAGGAAAAGGACGCGGATATGGTCCTGTCCCGCCTGACGCAGGAAACCAGCGCGCGCGCCGAAGCAATTTTAATGGATCAGTGTTTTGCACCATGGAAGGATTAAATTTGGAAAGGATGATATACAGTGGCTGCTGAATTGAAACCTCGCAGTGAAATGGACAAAAAATACCTCTGGCGGCTGGAGGATATTTTCCCCACGGACGAGGCCGTCGAACAGGAAATGGCGGCGCTTTCCGCCCTGCTGCCCGAAATCGCGGCCTATCAGGGGAAGGTGGCGGAGGATCCCAAGGGCGTGATCGTCCGGTATTTTGAAACCTCCAAGCGCCTGGAAAAGATCTTCGCCTACGCGATGATGCGGGCGGACCAGGACGGGTCCGACGGCCGCTATACCGCCATGCTGGGCAAGGTTCGGCACCTGGCGGTGCAGCTGAGCGCGGCCTGCGCCTTCCTGGAGCCGGAGCTGCTGGCCCTGCCGGAGGAAAAGCTTCAAAGCCTTGGAAGCGATCCTTCCTTCAGCGATTACAGCGAGTACATCCGCGGGCTGCTGCGCAACCGCGCCCACACCCTGCCGGCCGAGCAGGAAAAGCTCCTGGCCATGGCCGGGGACGCCCTGTCCACCCCTTCCCAGGCCTTCCGCGTGCTGTCGGACGTGGAGCTGCCCTTCCCGGTGATCCGGGATGAAAACGGGGAAGAGGTCCAGCTGAGCCACGGCCGCTATCAGACCTTCCTGCGCTCCAAGAACCGGGAGGTCCGGAAAGCGGCCTTCCAGGGCATGCACAACGCCTACCGGGATTTTGGCGGCACGTTTGCCGCCCTGTACGGCGGCTCGGTCAAGCGCCATGTATTCATGGCCCAGACGCGCAGCTATCCTTCCGCCCTGGTCTCCGCCCTGGATCCGGACGAGATTCCGCAGGCTGTGTTTGACAACCTTCTAGCCCAGGTCGATCAGGCCCTGCCGGCCCTGGACGAGTACCTGGAGATCCGCAAGCGCCTCCTTTCGGTCGACGAGCTCCATATGTACGACCTTTACGTGCCGATGTTCGGGGACGTCCAGTTTACCGCGGACTATGAGGAAGGCTGCCGCCTGGCCCTGGAAGCCCTGGCCCCGATGGGGGAGGAATACCTGGGCGTCATGCGCAAGGCCTTCAGCGAAGGCTGGATCGACGTCTATGAGAACAAGGCCAAGCGCTCCGGCGCCTATTCCAACGGCGTGTACGGGGTCCATCCCTACATGCTGCTCAACTATGAGGACGATCTGAATTCCGTCTCCACCCTGGTGCACGAGATGGGCCATTCCCTGCACACCTATTTCAGCTCCAAGTGCCAGCCCTACCCGAAGGCGGATTACTCCCTCTTCGTGGCGGAGGTCGCCTCCACCTGCAACGAGGTGCTGTTAAGCGCCTACCTGCGCCGCAAGTACAACGGGGACAAGGCCATGCTGCGCTACCTGCTCAACAGCCTGCTGGAATCCTTCCGCACGACGGTCTTCCGCCAGACCATGTTCGCCGCCTTTGAGAAAAAGAGCCACGAGATGGCGGAAGCGGGCCAGCCCTTGACCAAGGAAACCCTGACGGAGGCCTATCTGGACCTCAACCGGCATTACTACGGCCGGGCTGTCCACGTGGATGAGGAGATCGGCGCGGAATGGATGCGGATTCCCCACTTCTACCGGGATTTCTACGTCTACAAGTACGCCACCGGTTTCTCCGCCGCCGTCTGCATCGCGGACCGGATCCTGAAAGAGGGAGAGCCTGCGGTGCGGGATCATATCCGCTTCCTGTCCGCCGGCAGCAGCGTCCCGCCGATCGAGGCGCTCAAATACGCCGGGGTCGATATGAGCAGCCCCAAACCCGTGCACCGCGCCATGCAGGTGTTCCGGGAGACGGTAGAGGAATTAAAGAAGCTGCTGTAACAGTAAACGGTGGGAAAGGAGAAGGGCGGATGAAGATAACGGGGTTGATCCTGCTTTTGCTGTTGTTCCTGTGCTTCCACCGAAAGGCCCGGGCCTGCACCGGGGTGTACGTGGGCAGGGCTGTCAGCAGGGACGGGACGGCCATCATCGCCCGGACCCTGGACCTGTATCCCCTGACGACCCTGATGCGGCTGGAGGCGGTGCCGGCGGCGCAAAACGCCCCGGGCAGGGTGCTGAAGGGGAAGGACGGCTTTTGCTGGCCGCTGCCGGAAAACACCTTCCGCTATGTCTGCACCCCGGCGGTTCAGGGCTGCGGGCGGGGACGCTACGCCTCCGCGGCGGTCAACGAAAAGGGCCTGGCCGTGACCGGCACGGTGACGGCCTATATCCGCCCGGAAATCCGGCAGATGGACCCGCCCCTGCCGGACGGGCTGTGCGAGGAGGTCCTGCCGGACCTGATCGCCGCCTGCTGCGCCACCGCCCGGGAAGGAGTCGAGCTGATCGCCCAGGTGATGGCGGAACGGGGCTCCGGGGAACAGAACATCATCATGATCGCCGACCCCAGGGAAGCCTGGTATGTGGAAACCTATACCGGCCGTCAGTGGGCGGCCCTGCGCCTGCCGGAAGACCGGATGACGGTCTTTGGCAACGAGTTCATGCTGGACGGCTTCACGGGGGAGGAAGAGGGCTTCCTCTCTTCGCCGGACCTCTTCCGCCTGCCCAGGGAGCACGGGCTGGCCGTCTATGGGCCTGACGGGAAGATGAACCTCTTCCAGACCTACGCCGGCCGGTTTTCGGACTTTGCCAACGGCCGCACCTGGCTGGGACGTCTGCGCTTTGCCCCGGCCCAGGCCGGAGCATACCGGACGGAGCGAAAGTTCCCCCTCTGCTTTGCACCGGAAAGGCCCGTCGGCCCCCTGGACGTGATGGAGCTGTTCCGCGACCGCTTTGAGGGGACGGAATTCTGCCCGGAGGAAACGGGCCGTCGGGACTGGCGGGTGCTGGGTTCCGAATCCACCTGCACGTCCCACGTGCTCTGTGTTTCGGGTGATATGCCGGAGGCGGCGGCCTGCACGGGCTGGTTCTCCCTGGCCAACGCCGAACATTCGGTGTACCTGCCCATGAACAGCCTGGTGACGGAGCTGGAGGAGGCGTACACGCGGGACAGCGCGGAGCGCCGCTATGACCCGAAGCTCGCGTCGGTCAGAATGAAGCGCCTCTGCGCCTTGGCCGAGCAGGACCGGGAGCGTCTGGGCCGTCCTGTGCGCGCCGCCTTCCGGAAGCTGGAGGAAGAGGCCATGATGGAAGCGGCTGTGGTAAACAGCCGGGCCGCCGCCTGTCTTGCGGCGGGGGACCGGGACGGGGCGGAACGCCTGTGGACGGACTTTGCCCGGGCCAAACAAAAAGCCGCCCTGAAGCGGGCGGACAGCTTGTTTGAAGAAATGCTCTGGTATCTGATGGACACCACGGATTCCATCGATTACGATTACCGCTGGCGGACGATGGAAATGACGCCGCGGGAAAAGCGGCCCTTTGAACCGTCCTGAATTCCGTATAGCTTACGCTTCCGCGACGGGCTGCGTCGTCCTGTCCTGTGAAAGGCCGGCGGCGGCGGAGTGCAGGGCGTGCAGCATCCGGATGGTGCTGACCGGCTTGTCCAGAAGGATGCTGCGGCGGTCGGTGCAGAAGGCGAGGGGGTCGGTCTCCCTGCCCCGGAGGAGGATCATCCAGAGCTTTGGAAAGTGCGCCCGCAGGCGGACGGCGAACTGCTCGATTTCCTTATCGGCAAGGTCGAGAATCAACAGGTCCATCTTTCGGCGGCTCCGACATTCCGAGATGGCGGCAGCGTCCGGGGGAATGAGAAAGGTGTGAAAGGAAAAGGACATCGTTTCCGAGATGACCTGGACACACTGGATATCTTCCTGACTGTTCAATGCGATGGCGACTTGATATTGCATAGGGTCCCTCCATATTGAAGGATATTTCATTATATCGGACCAGACACAAAATTGCAAGATAAAAAATGAAATAAATGGAAGCTTTTTTACATTATTTTCCATGAAAGTTCGGGACGGAAGAGCGGCCGCCCCATCGGCGGCCAGGAGGCTTGGATGAGTGAGCTGAAGGTGCCCTACGGCCGGCGCTGCTGGGCCGAGGTGGATCTTTCCCAGATCGTGCGCAACTACCGTCTGTACCGGGACAGTATGAAGGTCAAAAAAGAGGTCATGTGCGTCGTCAAGGCCAACGCCTACGGCCATGGGGACGTGCAGGTTTCCCTGGCCCTGGAAAAGGCGGGCTGCGCCCGCTTTGCGGTATCCAACGTCGAGGAGGCGGTGCGCCTTCGCACCGGCGGCGTCCGGGGGGAGATCCTGATCCTGGGGTATACGCCGGTGAGCGAGGCGAAGCTCCTGACGGCAAACTGCATCACCCAGACGCTGACGGACGAGGATTACGCCCGGGCCCTGGCGGAAGCGGCGGACGGCGAAATCCGCTGCCACTGGGCGCTGGATACCGGCATGCGGCGGATCGGCCTGAACGCCGACCATCCCCAGAGCGTCCTGCGGACGATCCTTTCGACCCCCGCGCCGCTGAAGGTCACCGGCCTATTTACCCACCTCTGCGCCGCGGACAGCCCGTGGGACGAAGAAAGCGCCGCCTTTACCCGGGCCCAGCAGGAAAAGGCCTGGCAGGTGTATTCCCTGGTTCGGGCGGCGGGGAAAAAGTATGTGGCGTTCCACGAGCTCAATTCGGCGGGCGGCCTCTTTTACCCGGAGGACCGTTCGTCCTTTTCCCGCCTGGGCATCATTCTCTACGGGCTTAAACCCGACCGGGGAAACGAGCTGCCCGCCGGCATCCGCCCGGCCCTTTCCTTAAAATGCGCGGTCAGCATGGTCAAGGACATCCATCCGGGGGATACGGTGGGCTACGGGCGGACCTTCCGGGCGGACCGGGACATGCGGGTGGCGACCCTGCCGGTGGGCTATGCCGACGGCCTGAACCGCGGCCTTTCCGGCAAAGGCTGCGTCCTGATCCGGGGACAGAAAGCCCCCATCCTGGGCCGGGTCTGCATGGACCAGACCATGGTGGACGTGAGCCATATCCCCGGCGTTGCCCGGGAGGACGAGGCGGTCCTCCTGGGAAGAAGCGGAGCGCTCTCCCAGACGGCGGACGACCTGGCGGAGACGCTCGATACCATCGGATACGAAATCGTCTGCGGCATTTCGCCGCGGGTGAGGAGAGTATATTTCACAGACAGCGAAAACAAACAGTAAACATGGAGGTTTGACAATGGAACCGATTTTGGTCATGATGGCGGCGGGCATGGGCAGCCGCTACGGCGGAATGAAACAGATCGACCCGATCGGGCCGGACGGGGAAGTGATCCTGGATTACAGCCTGTTCGACGCCAAACGGGCCGGTTTCAAGCGCGTGATCTTCCTGATCAAGCACGAAATGGAAGAGGCCTTCCGGGAGGCGGTCGGCAAGCGGGCGGAACAGCACCTGGAGGTCGCTTACGCCTTCCAGGAAAAGGAAATGCTGCCGGCAGGCTTTTCCGTGCCGGAGGGCCGGGTGAAGCCCTGGGGGACCGGCCACGCGGTGCTTTGCTGCAAGGACCTGATCGACGCCCCCTTCGCGGCCATCAACGCCGACGATTATTACGGGCCGGACGCCTTCAAGAAGGCCTATGATTATTTGTCCCAGGCCCATACGCCTGGGCAGTATATGATGGTGGGCTACCACCTGCGCAACACCGTCAGCGAGACGGGCTACGTTTCCCGCGGCGTCTGCCGGACGGACGAAAACGGCAAGCTCCAGGGCATTAGGGAGATCGTCCACATCGTCAGCAGCTCAGACGGCCCCTTGTACACCGAGGACGGGCAGACCTACCGCCTGCTGGATCCAGAAAGCGTGGTTAGCATGAACCTGTGGGGCTTCACCCCGGATTTCCTGCCCGCGCTGGAGAGCGGCTTCACCGCTTTCCTCCGGGACGAGATGCCGAAAAACCCGCTGAAAGCGGAATACTACCTTCCCTTCGCGGTCAACGCGATGATCGAACGGGGCGAAGCCTCCGTCCAGGTACTCCCGAGCACCGGCCGCTGGTGGGGCGTCACCTACCGGGAGGACAAGCCCCTGGTGCAGCAGGCCATGGTCCGCATGAGAGACGAGGGCGTGTATCCTGCTCCTCTCTGGAAATAATATGCTCGATGGGGGGACACGTCCCCCCATCGGAGCCCCCCTCGGATTTGCCTCTCGGCCC